>LNFM01001169.1_pt1 | contig 143400 bp, 125 predicted proteins | sample 596031 | NCBI WGS metagenome assembly LNFM01 (sample SAMN04254537, study PRJNA301005) | activated carbon metagenome | isolation source: dual media filters at the Ann Arbor, Michigan drinking water treatment plant | place: USA: Ann Arbor
TACGCGCGCTGGCCGGTTGCTCGCATCGCGCCGAAAGGCGTATCTTCAGCCGAGGCTCTAATCGCCACTGGATGAAATTTCAGTGGCAGGTCACGACGCCTCGATCATTTATGGTCTCGAAAATTTTTAGAGCCTTAGCAATGCTTGGCGTCGTGATCCGGATCAATTTTACTTTGTTTGTAAAATAGCCATAAAACGCAAGCAGGAAAGCTTTGTCGCCTTTTGAATTTGCTTTCAAGAATTCACTTATTAAATCGTATGCATTGATCATATTCGCAATTGAACGGGTTTTTTCTCCAGCGAAAACTCCTCGCTTAGCAGCCACAAAGTCATCCAGAATATTAGAGGCGTCCTCATATTGAAGATCTAGCCTTAGCCGATGTGATGTTTTTCCTCTCCAATCGACAAGACTAGATGCCAATTGAGTAGGAAGACTATCGGGAACTTTTGCGCCTAGCTCATTCAAATAGTCTCGCAACGAACATAATACGAGGAATGCTGTAGTCAGTCTCTGTTGGCCATCAATAATTTCAAAAACACCGTCGCTCGAGGGGCAAACAACAATTGTACCGATAAAGTATTCTGGCGCGTATTGATCTGATGCTGACTCAAACTCACTGAGAATATCATTCAAAAATTGATCGACTTCGTCTCCCCGCTCACCTTTTGGGTCCGATTCGCCCCACACATATTCTCGCTGATAATCCGGCACTCGATAGAAGTCTTGGAGGACTTTATTTATTGTCATGTCGTCAGAATGAATAGCTTGTTCAGTGTTCAAGTTTCACCCCCAGATGCCTTCTTGCAAATGCTGCTCGTAACTAACGACTGCATTATCGACGTAAAGTGTAGCGTCGTCGATATCTTCTTACCGCCTGTGCTATTCACGCCGCATGAAAAATTTTGCAGCAAATTCAATGCGCGCCAATAACCTTATCCCCGCCCTTTGAACTTCCCTTAAACTCCCCTCACTCCCGCTCGCCGGGGACGCACTCATGAGGCGTCTTGTTTGTGGAGCGGGAGGCGGCGCCTGCTGTTTTGCTCGCAAGCAAAACACCGGGAGGCTCGGGTCACCATCCGCGGGCACGACGACCCGCTGCCTTCAGTGGCTGGAATGGGGACCGGAATCGGTGAGCGAAAGCTCATCGCAACGGCGGCGATACCCGCTTTGTCCGGTCCCGGAAGCATGGTCCCGAAGACGCCTGCTTTCGCAGAGCAGGCACCTACGGAAGACCGTGCGCCTTTCGGCGCTCCGTCTCCCCGGCTTATGATCCGGCGGAAATCTCCGCGCGGAAATAAACTCTCTTATCCCTCCCCGGAACGGGGAGGGATAAGAAAGACCGCTGTTTGAAAACCGAATCCGGCGCAAACGAAAACGCCCGGCGAAATCCGCCGGGCGCAAAAGCAGGAAACGCAATTCAGCGATTTAGCGCTGCACCACCACCGTGCTGCCGAGCTTCGCGCGGTTGTAGAGGTCTTCGACATCCTCGTTGACCATGCGGATGCAGCCGGACGACTCCGCGCCGCCGATCGTCCACGGCGCATTGGTGCCGTGAATGCGATAGAGCGTGTTGCCGAGATAGAGCGCGCGCGAGCCGAGCGGGTTGTCCTTGCCGCCGGCCATGTATTCCGGAAGTTCCGGCTTGCGCTTGCGCATTTCCGCGGGCGGACGCCAGTCCGGCCATTCCTTCTTCTGCGTGATCTGGCTGGTGCCCGCGAAGGCGCGGCCTTCCTCGCCGACCGCGATGCCGTAGCGGATCGCCTTGCCGTCGGGCAGCACATAATAGAGCCGGCGCTGGCTGGTCTTGATCACGATGGTGCCGGGCGCGTGCTTCTCCGGGAACACCACGGTCTCCTTCGGGATGTAGTTCCCGACGGTGACTTCCTGGCCCATGAAATTGGTGAAGCGGATCGGGTCGCGCACCTTCACCTGGCCGGCGGGCGTGTTTTCGTAGCGCACCTTGGCGCCCGGCAGGTAGTCATAGGCGCTGTCGGACAGGCAGCCGCCCAGCAGCGGCGCAATCAGGGCGAGCGGCAGGAGCTTCATATAGCGGGTCAGACGCATGGGGGCCTTCATTGCGGTCATCGGCGGATTGAGCCGGAAATTAAGCGGATGCGGGCCGCCCGCCTAGTGCGGAAAAGCCACAGGGTTCAGACGAAGACCCCTGTATCTGGCCCGTAACCTTCACGTTTTCGCGCGGATTGTTGCCTAGCGGCTGACCAGCTGGGTCAGCCTCCCGATGATCATTTTGTGGAACGGGTCCAGCTCGTCGATGCTGACATGGTCGATGCCGGTGGCGGAAAGATCGTGATTCTCCAGCACGCCCGCAAAGCCCGGTCCGGGTGCCGCCCGCTTGCCGAAGCCGTCCTTGGTCGAGAAGAAATTCATGAAGGTATCCACGTTCGCCGGCACCTGCCGGGGCTCGGTGGCGTCGAAAATCACGCCGAGCAGCACCGGGATCTGCCGCTTTTGCAGTTCGTTCGCCACATCGAAGGTGGCGTTGGCGCCGAGCGAATGGCCGATCACCACCACCGGCCCGCGATGTCCGCCCTCGTAATTCTGGTGGATGGTCTGCACGATCAGGTTCCAGGACTCATAGCCATAGACCTGCGCGCGGTAACCGTTGGTCTGCAGCTTTTGCGCGAGCGAATCCATGCCCAGCGAGTAGATGCCGAACAGGCCGCGCATCAGATAGACCTGCGTTTGCGCCTGTTTCTGGGAGGTCTCGTCCTGACGGCGCGGCTGCGCGTCGGCCGGAGCGGCGAAAAAGGCAAGCGCGAGAACTGCGGCTAGAGCGGCGCGCGGAAATTTCATTGCAAGCCCCATGAAAAACTTCAGCCCGGAATCGAGCGCATGCTAACTCTTCAGTCGCCCAAAAGATGCAACACTATTTCGCGCCGGTGCGGGCGGCTGCGGTGCTCGAACAGATAGATGCCCTGCCAGGTTCCAAGGGCGAGCGCGCCTTGCACGAGCGGGATCGAAAGCTGCACCGATGTCAATGCGGTCCGGATATGGGCGGGCATGTCGTCCGGCCCTTCGGTGTCGTGCACATAGTTTCGGGATTCCGGCGCGATGTCCTCGAAATAGGATTCCAGATCGGTGCGCACATCCGGGTCGGCGTTCTCCTGGATGAGCAGCGATGCCGAGGTGTGGCGACAATAGATCGTCAGAAGCCCGCTGGACATTCCCTGCGCCTCCACCCAGCCCCGCACCGGGCGGGTGATTTCAACAAGACCCTTCCCGCTGGTCGGAACAGAAATCTGATGGATGGCCTGGCGCATCGGGTGTTTATAGCAGCGCCCGAAATTTTTGGGTCAGACGGCGACTTCCGTGCCGTACCAGCGGCGGCGCGCGGCGGGGGTGAGTGCCGCCACCAGCGCGCTCGCTTCGGCTTCCTCGGCCTCGACCGTAACCACCTTGAAGCGCTTGAGGATATTGGCGCCGTAGGTGGTGCTGATCGCAACATCGGTGGCATCGCGCCCGCGCGCCATCACGATGCGGCCGATGCGCGAGACGTTGTGGCGGGCGTCGAATGTGTACCAGCGGCCGCCGAGATAGACTTCGAACCACGCGCTGAAATCCATCGGTGTGGGATCGGGCGACACGCCGATGTCGCCGAGGTAGCCCGTGCAATAGCGGGCGGGAATGCCCATGCAGCGGCAGAGCGCCACCGCCAGATGCGCGAAGTCACGGCAGACACCACGCCGCTGGTCGAGCACATCGTGGGCGGACTTTATTGCGGATGCGTGGTGGTAACCGAACTCGATATGCGAATGGACGAAATCGCAGATCGCCTGCACGCGCGCCCAGCCGCGCGGCGTTCCGGAGAACAGCGACCAGGCGACGTTCATCAGCCTGTCGGTCTCGCAATACCGGCTGCCATTCAGAAACTGGAGCACATCGTGCGGAAGTTCTCCAATGGGTACTTCCTGCGCATCGGGAGCCATGACATCGGGCTGCCCGTTGTCGAACACCAGCGCATCGGTCGATAACCGGATTTCGCCCTTCGGGGCCACGAGCCGGGTGCAGAGGTTTCCGAATGGGTCGGCAAATCTGGAGACCGGCACCTCCGGAGAGACGCGCAACTCATCGGCGATCAGCAAATCCTTGGCGCGGCTCGGATGCACGTGAAGCATCAGCATCATGGGCGTCGCTTGCGCGCAATCATAGACGAGATCGAATCCGACGCGGATTTTCATGGAAATGCCCGAACGCAATAACTGTCCGTACTTTAACGCCGTAAAACCGAATTCGATCCAGGTGAGAGGCAAGATTTTAGGCAGCAACGGGAGCAACGGTGCTGATGAAAAAAATTGCATTTCCCGTCCGCCCCGATGGTGACGCCTGCCTAGGCGCCCAGTTTTTCCGCCAGATTTTCCAGACTGCTTGCAGCGTAATCGACCGGCACACTCGGCGAAGCTTCGCCCTTGCCGGGTCCGTGCTCGTTCGGCCGTGCGATGTGAGCGGTCTGCAATCCATGCGAGGCGGCGTGCTTCAGGTCGCCGCTGTGACAGGCGACCATCATGCAATCCTGCGGCTTCAGGTCGAACGCTTCACAGGAGGCCAGATACACTCTGGGTTTGGGTTTGTAGTCGCCGGCCACTTCCGCGCCGAGAACGGCGTCCCACGGAAAACCGTTGCGGCGGGCGAGATCGACTTGCAGCGAAATGTTTCCATTGGAAACAGGCGCCAGCAGAAATTGTTTTTTGAGACGATTGAGTCCGGGCGTCACATCCGGCCAGGCATCGAGCCGGTGCCAGGAGAGATTCAAATTCGTGAGCTGCTCTTCGCTCAATCCGGAAACCTTGAAGCGCGGCAGAATTTTCTCAAGATTGTAGCGGTGCAAAACGTCGAGTTTGGAAAACGGAACGCGCCCTGCCCGCACTTCTTCCATCGTAGGCTGATATTCGTCGCGCCAGGCGTCGGCGAAGGCGGGCCAGTCGAGCGAATGGCCGAGCGGTTTCAGGATTCGCTCGGCCTCGTCTGCGATGCTGGAACGGAAATCGACCAGCGTGCCGAAGACATCGAAAAATAACGCCTTTGGCAACGCTGGCATGGTTGGTCAGACGATCTTCAACGACAGGTCCGGCAGGCCCTTGATCTTGCAGACCAGCAGGTCGCCCTTCTGCACCGGACCGACATTTTCCGGTGTGCCGGAATAGATCAGGTCGCCTGCCTTCAGTTCGAACGCCTCGGAAAGCTTTTCGATCTGTTCGGCAACACTCCAGATCATGTGCGTCAGGTCGGAGGTCTGCTTCACCTCGCCGTTCACCGAGAGCGAGATCGCGCCCTTCGTAAAATGTCCTGTCTGGGCGACCTTGTGGAGCGGCCCGATCGGAGCGCCATGATCGGCGCTCTTGCCGATGTCCCACGGTTTCTTCTGCTCGCGCATGCCAATCTGGAGGTCGCGGCGGGTCATGTCGAGGCCGACCGCATAGCCGTAGATGTGCTTCAGCGCATCGGCGGCCTTGATGCTCTTTCCGCCAGACTTCAGCGCGGCAACCAGTTCAACTTCATACTGGTAGTTCTTGGTCAGCGACGGATAAGGATGGTTCGCCAGCTTGCCCGGCATCACAACCTGAATCGCATCGGTCGGCTTCAGGAAGAAAAACGGCGGTTCGCGATCCGGGTCGGAGCCCATCTCGCGCGCATGGGCCGCGTAGTTGCGGCCGATGCAGTAAATGCGGCGGACCTGAAACTGCTCGCCCGCGCCTGCCACCGGTACATAAATCGGCGGCACCGAGACTACGACTTTCGACGAAACAGCTTTCGTCTTCTTCGCCGCGGGCCGCTTGACCGCTTTCGCCTTTGACTTCTTCCGGGCCGGTTTCTTCTTCGCTTTTTTCGCCATGAAAATCCCCTTCTGGCTCTGGCGTCTCTAACACGTTTGGGATTTCGCGCCAGCTTCCGGGCGCGCGGCAAATGTGAAGAAATCGTGTGCCTTGCATGCGTTTCCGGCAACGCAGGCTTGCCGCCACTGGGCTACCTGCGAAGCGCATCCGGGTCTAGGTTTGCCCTCTCAAATTGGGCATGCGCCGTCCTACGCTCCGGCGCCAAAAAAAAAGAGAAGACCATGATCCTTGGATATCTCGCGAGACTGTACCGCCAATGGCGGGTGTATAACCGCACCTACTCCGAACTGATGCGCCTCGATGACCGCACGCTCGCCGACATCAGCGTGACCCGCGGCTCAATCGACGCCATTGCTCGGCACGCGGCAAAAACCGCGCGCTGATCCGACCGCTTCGCAACCCTTAAACGCCCGCCTCCGGCGGGCGTTTTGTTTTAAGCGGCTTTGAGCTTGACGCGCCGGTTCATGAACGTGACATAAGCCCCATGAAACAGCCGGTTCACATCATTGGCGGGGGGCTCGCGGGCTCCGAGGCAGCCTGGCAGATCGCGCACCGGGGAATCCCGGTGGTCCTGCACGAAATGAGGCCGGTGCGGGGCACCGCCGCCCACAAGACAGACGGGCTCGCGGAACTGGTCTGCTCCAATTCCTTCCGGGCCGACGACAGCGAAACCAATGCGGTGGGCCTCCTGCATTATGAAATGCGCAGGATGGGTTCGCTGATCATGCAGGCCGCGGACGCCAATCAGGTTCCGGCCGGCGGCGCACTGGCGGTGGACCGCGAAGGTTTTTCCGCGGCCGTGACGGCGGCGATCGAGAGCAACAAACTGATTGAAATCCGGCGCGAAGAAGTAGAAACGCCGCCCGCCGACTGGGACAGCGTGATCGTGGCCACCGGCCCGCTGACCTCCGCGAGGCTTGCGGAAACCATCGGTACGAAAACGAATGCCGACGCGCTCGCCTTCTTCGATGCCATCGCGCCCATCGTGCACAAGGACAGCATCGCCATGGACGTGGCGTGGTTTCAGTCGCGCTACGACAAGACCGGACCCGGCGGCTCCGGGGCCGACTACATCAACTGTCCGTTCGACCAGCCGCAATACGAAGCTTTCATCGACGCGCTGCTCGCGGCGGAAAAAACCGAATTCAAGGAATGGGAGAAGACTCCCTATTTCGACGGCTGCCTGCCGATCGAAGTGATGGCCGAACGCGGCCGCGAAACATTGCGCTTCGGCCCGATGAAGCCGGTCGGACTTTCCAACCCGCACAAGGGCGGCGCTTCGGCCTATGCGGTGGTGCAGCTTCGGCAGGACAACAAGCTCGGCACGCTGTTCAATATCGTCGGATTCCAGACGAAATTGAAATACGCGGAGCAGACCAGAATTTTCCGCATGATCCCCGGCATGGAGCGCGCGGAATTCGCTCGGCTGGGCGGCCTGCACCGCAACACATATCTCGACTCCCCGCGCCTGCTCGATGAAACGCTGCGGCTGAAAGCCGAACCGCGCCTGCGCTTCGCCGGCCAGATCACCGGCTGCGAAGGCTATGTGGAGAGTGCGTCCATCGGATTGCTGACGGGACGCTTCGCCGCCGCCGAGCGCCTTGGTGAAAAATTCCAAAGGCCGCCGCAGACGACCGCAATGGGCGCCCTGCTTGCGCACATCACGGGCGGACATATTTCCGCCGAGCAGGAAGGTGCGCGCTCCTACCAGCCGATGAATGTGAACTTCGGGCTGTTTCCCCCGATCGACCAGAAATTCCGGGGCGCGGAGCGCGGCGCCAACAAGAAGCGCGCGATGACCGCACGCGCCAAAACCGATCTCGAAGCGTGGCTCGGCGACAGCAAAGCGGACGCCGCCGCATGAGTGTTTCGGCTTCCTCCAAAGAAGCGCTCTCGAACTGGCGTTCGGTGGCGGTGCTGAAATCGGATCACTTCAGCACGGTCGAGCGCGGATTCTGGCGCGGCCCGAACGGCGAAGAGGAAGCGGTGCTGCGCCGTTTCGATGTGGTCCCAGTGTGGATCAAGCCCGTCGCCTATCATTTCGGGCGGCGCGAAGTGCAGTCTTTGAAGAAGCTCAATGGACTCGCCGGTCCGCGTCTGCTCGCCTACGGACCCGGTTATCTCGTTCGCTCATGGATCGACGGCCTGCCGCTGCACATGGCGAAGCCGGAAGGTGAGAACAAATTTTTTGCCGCAGCCAAAAAAATGATGTTCCGCATGCACCGCTCCGGCGTCGTGCACAACGATCTCGCCAAGGAACAGAACTGGCTGCGCGACGGCAACGGAATGCCCCGCCTCACCGACTTTCAGCTTGCGCATACCAGCGAGAAGCGCAGCCGCCTGTTTCGCATCGCCGCGCACGAAGACCTGCGGCACCTTCTCAAGCACAAACGCAAATACGCGCCGGATTTTCTCACGGCCCGCGAGAAGAAAATCCTCGCTACCAAGAGCGTGCCCGCACGCATCTGGATGGCGACGGGCAAGAAGGTGTATATTTTCGTCACGCGAAAAATCTTCGGCTACATGGACCGCGAAGGCTCCGGCGCGGATTATGCCATCGACGGTCCGCGCATAGCCGCACGCCTTCAGGCCTATCCCGGCGTTACCGGCTCGGCGATCGTTTCCTATCCGACGCCGCGCGGGGCAAGGCTTTATGCGTTCGTGGAGACGGAGCAGCCGGTAAAAGAGCGCGAACTGCGCGAGCATATTTCGCGCTCGCCGGAAGGCCTTCCCGATCCGAGCCTGATCCAGATTGCGCCACGCCTTCCGCGCAACAAGCACGGCGAAGTGCGCGAGGAAGTGCTGCGGCTCGTAGCACTGAACCAGGTCGATCTGATCGACGGCATCGCGCTCGATGCCGATGCGAAGCTTGCCGCCGACGAGCTGATCGCGGGCCGCCTCAATCGCACCGACCGGCGCCTGCGCGAAGGCTGATCAACGGGACGCGCGCCAGAGAATCCACTGGCGCTTCCATTGCAGGATCTCCACGGCGGTCTCGAATGGGTTATAGCCGGGCCGTTCCATCTGCCTGAGATAAGGTTCAGCCAGCGCAAGCGGCAGGAAGGGCAAACGTCCGATGCGGGTAAGTGCCCGGACATGCCGGTTGGCATCGGCAAGATGTTCGCGCGCGCGCTTGCGCATTTCCGCAAGCGCTTCGAGCAGAGATGGGGATGGCTCACCGCGCAGGACCGTTTCACGATCGACGCCGTGCCGGTCCAGCAAATCTCCCGGCAAAAAAATCTTTCCGCGATGCGCGTGAAAGGCAAAATTCCGCAGCAACTGCACGCTGCCGTAGGCAAGACCGCCAGCGGCCGCGGCCCTTTCCAATTCCTCTGTCTTCTCGCTTGCCACGGCACCGGCGAGCGAGAAGAGAGCGCCGGCCGTGTCGTGAAGATAATTCTCGAAGGAAGCGTGATCCGGCATCCTCTCGAAAAGATCCGACATCCGTGCACGGATCATGCGCCGCAGCGCTTCCCGATCCAGCCCGTGGCGGTTCGCCGTCTCGAGCAGTGCGTCCGCCACAGGATTGGCCGCCGCCTGCGGCGTGGCATCCAGAGCCTGCAACCACCATTGAAGCCGCGCCTCGCCGGCCAACGGGTCACGGGCGCGATCGCCCACGAGCGAGAGCTCGACGTTGAAAGCATACAGCGCGAAGAGGTCGCGCTGGATCGCAGCCTGGCACAGCAAGGATGCAAGATAGCGGTCCCTGTCCGCTTCCCGCACGAGCGCCTGGCAATGACGATAGGCATCCAGCATCAATGAGAATGTAGCGCGGATCAGCCGGAAGCGATCAATGCCGCAGCCACCCTGCGCCCCTCGGACAGCAGGATGTTGTAGGTGCTAGCTGCTGCCGGTGTGGGCATGGTGTCAAAACGGATTTCCGCCTTGCGCAACAATGCTCCGATGCCATTCGAAACGGGCAAGAGATCGCGGCCCGTTCCGATGAACAGCATATCAATCTCGGTCCGTGCCTCCAGCACCCTCGCGAGCGAAGCTTCGTCGATTTCCTGAACCGATGCCGGCGGCCATGCCCAGATGCCGGCCGGCAGTGCGAGGATAGAACCCCGGTGCGACATGCCGGCGAAGCGAAAGCCTCCGCCTCCGTAGCCTTCGATCTCCGCGCGTCCGGGAAAATGCGGATCGCGCGGCGTATCCGTCACCGCGTCAGAACCCGGCCTTGGTGGCCGCCGCAGAATCGAGCGCCGGTTCATCCTTGGCTTCGGCCCGCCCTTCGCCCACGCCGAGATAGATCAGCATCGGGGCGGCGATGAACACGGACGTATAAGTGCCGACCAAAACGACCCCGAACATCATGGTCGCAACGAAGCTATGGATCGCGCGTCCGCCGAACCAGAACAGCGCCAGCAGGGCCAACGTCACGGTGACGTGGGTGATGATCGAGCGCGAAAGCGTTGAGTTGACCGAGATGTTCAGCAAATCGGCCATCCGCATGCGCTTGTAGCGGCGGAGCATCTCGCGAATGCGGTCGTAGATCACGACCGTGTCGTTCAGCGAATAACCGAGAATGGTCAACAGCGCTGCGATGCTCGTCAGATCGAAATCGATCTGCGTCACCGCCATGAACCCGATCGTCAGCAGGATGTCGTGCATATTCGCGATCGTGGCGCCGAAGGCGAACTGCCATTCGAAACGAAACCAGAGGTAGATCAGGATGCCGACGACCGCGAGCGCAAGACCGATCGTGCCGTAACTGAGCAGTTCCTGCGAAACGCGCGGGCCCACGACCTCGACGCGGCGATATTCCACGCCGTCGCCGAGCGCGGCACGTACCTTGCCGACCACTACCTGCTGGGCCGTCTCGCCGCCAGGCTGCTGCGCGATGCGGATCAGCACCTCGCCTTTGCCGAACTCCTGCAACTGGATTTCACCCAGCTTCAGTCTTTCAAGCGTAGCGCGCGTCTGCGCCATGTCCACCCTTCCGGACTTCGCCTGGATCTCGATGAGCGTGCCACCCTTGAAATCGATACCGTAGTTCAGGCCGAAATAGAAAAACGCCGCCAGCGCAAGAATGGCCATGACAGCGGACACCGGAAAACTGATCCGGCGAAACTGCATGAAATCGAACTTGGTGTTGTCAGGAACAAGACGAAGAAGCGGAATTCTCATTTGGTTCGTCCCGTTCAGATCGGTATGTAGGTTGGACGCCACCAGCGCACCCAAACGGACACCATCAGGCGCGTCAGCGTGAATGCGGTGAATAATGTCGTCAGAATGCCGATGCCGAGTGTCACGGCAAAACCGCGTACCGGTCCGGTGCCGATATAGAACAACACCGCGGCGGCGATGAAGGTGGTGATGTTGGAGTCGAGAATGGTGCGGAGCGCCTGATTGAACCCGGCATCCAGCGCCATGATCGGCGAACGTCCGGCGCGGACTTCCTCGCGGATGCGCTCATAGATCAGCACGTTGGAATCGACCGCAATGCCGACGGTGAGCACGATTCCGGCGATGCCAGGGAGTGTAAGCGTTGCACCAATGACCGACAGAATACCGAGGATCATGCCTACGTTGATCGCCACCGCGACGTTCGCGAACAATCCAAACAGCCCGTAGGTCGCAAACATGAAGATCACGACCATGATCATGCCGAGATAGGAGGCGTTCACACCGGCGTCGATGGAGTCCTTGCCAAGGCCGGGGCCGACGGTACGCTCTTCGATGATCGTGAGCGGCGCCGGCAAGGCTCCCGCGCGCAACAGTACCGCCAGATCGTTCGCCGATTGCACGGTGAAGCTGCCGCTGATCTGACCGGCCCCGCCGAGAATGGGCTGGCGGATCACCGGCGCGGAAATCACTTCATTGTCGAGCACGATGGCAAACGGGCGGCCCACGTTTTCCTGGGTTGCCTGCGCGAAACGGCGCGCACCGGAATTGTTGAAACGGAAGCTCACCACCGGCTCGCGGGTCTGCTGGTCGAAGCTCGGCTGCGCATCCACAAGGTCTTCGCCCGAAACGACGACGCGGCGCTCGATCAGGTACTGCTGCGCGAAGCGATCCTGCGATTTCAGGAGTTCGGAATCCGGCGGCACGCGGCCGGCAATCGCCTCTTCAATGGAGTTGTTTCCATCGACCATGCGGAAGGTGAGCTTCGCGGTCTTGCCTATAATATCCTTAAGGCGTTGCGGATCATCTAGGCCTGGTACCTGGATCAGAATACGATCAGCGCCTTGGCGTTGGATTGAGGGTTCTACGGTGCCGAGTTCGTCCACGCGGCGGCGGACGATTTCGATCGACTGGTCAACCGCCTGTTTCATGCGTTCGTTGATGCCCGCCGCAGTCAAGGAAAGACGGATCAGGCCGTCACCGACCTCCGCGACTTCGATGTCGCGCAGGCTGGAGCCCGACAGCACGCCACCGATCGCGTTGGAAAGACCGCGCAGCTTGTTCAAGGCCTCAGTGACTTCACGAGGCTCGCGAACGCGAAGCTGCACGTTGCGGCCCTGTATCGTAAGACCTGTGTAACCGATACGCGCATCACGAAGGACGCGTCGCACATCGTCACGCAGCGTCTCGACCTTTTCGCGCTCGACAGCGCGGCCATCGACTTCGAGCAAAATATGCGAGCCGCCCTGCAGGTCGAGGCCGAGCACCATCTTGCGCTGAAGCGGTGCCGGCAGCGACTTCACAACCGAATCCGGCAGCACATTGGGAAGGGCGAGCAGGCACAGGAATGCTGAAAACAGAACGATCGCGACAGCCTTCCAGCGAGCGAAATGCAGCATCTCAAATCCTCATGCGGCGCCGCGGTCTGACTGCGCCCCCGAAAAGACGGATTACTCGTCCCTCGGCTCGCCCTTCGTGCGGACTTCGGCGATCATCGAACGCATCTGCCGGACGCGCAGGTCCTCGCCCACCTGAATCTCGATTTCCGAGTCATCGACGACCTTGGTGATCTTGCCGATCAGCCCGCCGGAAGTAACGACGGTGTCGCCACGGCGCAGGCCTTTCACCATGTCCGCATGCTGCTTCACCCGTTTTTGCTGCGGGCGCAGGATCAGGAAATACATGATCACGAAAATGAGGATGAAGGGCATCAACGAGAGCAGCATGTCGCTGCCGCTACCGCCGGTACCCTGTGCAAACGCGGGAGTAATCAGCATCCTGTACGCATCCCCTCAATGAAAGCTTGAAATGACCGGAAAGTCGGGCGGAATATAGCCATCGAGGGGTTCTTTGCAAACACGTCGAGCGGCCCCATTGCAACCCTGAAAACTTGCCCCATAAGCCCCGGCCCGCTATGCCGCCCGCAAGGAGCCTGGCCATGAACAAACCCTCGCCCGCCGATACGGTCCTCGCCCTGCTCGCCCAGGCGATGGAGCGTATTTCAGCCGCGCTGGAGCGGCTTGCGCCTCCGGCGGCGAGCTTGCCGGATTTCGGCGCCGCAGGTGCCTTCATCTGGCAGGCGGCGGCCAAAAAGCTTGAACCGGTCGCACGCGTGAACCGGGTCGAGATGAACCTCCTCAAAGGCATCGACCGGATGCGCGACACGCTGCTCGAAAACACCGAGCGTTTTGCCAAGGGCCTGCCCGCCAACAACGCGCTGCTCTGGGGCACGCGCGGGATGGGCAAGTCATCGCTGGTGAAGGCCGTCCATGCGCAGGTCAGCGCGGAACTCGGCACCAGGGATGCGGGGCTTAAGCTCGTGGAGATTCATCGCGAGGACATTGAGTCGCTCCCCGCCCTGATGGGCATGCTGCGAGGCTCCAAGCACCACTTCATCGTTTTTTGCGACGATCTTTCGTTCGAAGCGGAAGACACATCCTACAAGTCGCTGAAGGCTGTGCTCGAGGGCGGCATCGAAGGCCGCCCCGAAAACGTGATCCTCTACGCGACTTCGAACCGCCGCCACTTGATGTCGCGCGATATGATCGAAAACGAGCGTTCGACCGGCATCAATCCCGGCGAGGCGGTGGAAGAGAAAGTCTCCCTCTCCGACCGTTTCGGTCTTTGGCTCGGATTCCATAAATGCAGCCAGGATGAATTTCTCGCGATGGTCGATGGCTATGTCGCGCATTTCAACATTCCGATTGCTCCCGAACATCTCCGTCGCGAGGCGCTAGAATGGGCGACCACGCGCGGATCGCGTTCAGGACGTGTCGCCTGGCAGTTCATTCAGGATCTCGCGGGCAGGAAGGGCGTCGCGCTGAGGAACTGAGGGATGGGTTGCGTTTCACGAATCAGCATTGCGTTCTTTGTCGCGGCCATTGTCGCTGGCTGCGCCAATCTCAATCAGGCTCCCGATACGCTTGTCGGCAACAACACCGGCGGCGTGATCCCGCCGAAAATGGCGGCGACGCAGAACGTTGACAGTCTCGCCGCGGCGCACTGCGCGAAATGGAATTTAACCGCGCGCATAACATTTCCTGCGAGCCAGACCGGCGGAGAAGCGGTCTTCGTTTGCGAACAGCCCGGTCAGAAATCGGCCGTACCGGTCAATCCTGAGCCGCCTATGCAGACGAAATCGCAGCCCAAGAAAAAATCCAACTAAAAATCTAAGTAACTTTGTCATTCGCGGGTCTCGGTCGGTTGCCGGGCGCCGATACAGTGGCAAAACAAAATGCCGGAGCCGCCAGCCTTGCCACTGGACTCGGCGGCGTGGCTACGTCAAGTTTACACGGGCTCACCGCATACATTTGAGGGTATCGCATGTCGGGTTTGATGTTTGGTGCTGAATTGACCGTGGGCATCGCTTTTCTTGCTCTGGCGGTCTTCCTGGTCTGGATCGCGAAGGCAGCCGACGAGAGCGGACCCAAGTACTCGTTTCTCAAATCCGAAACGGCTCAGGTTATCTACACGGTGTTCTGTATCTGCCTGCTTGCGCTCGGCCTGGTCATCGGCATGCACGGCATCGCCGGATACACAGGCTGATCGAAAAAATCCAGGGCGGCCCTGAGCCCCTTCTTGTGAGCCGGCCGCCCTGGATGCGATCGATTGGAGGTCACCACCCGATCGTTACTGAACTCGTGACTTTATAGCGCGCTAAGATATTTCGTCGGATCGACCGGCGTCGATCCTTTCCTGATCTCGAAGTGAACCTGCGGCGTCGGCATTCCGCCCGACTGGCCGGCACGCGCGATCGTCTGCCCGCGCTTCACCGTCTCGCCGCGCTTCACAAGAATCGAACTGTTGTGCGCGTAAGCGGTCATCCAGCCGTCGGCGTGACGGATCAGGACAAGATTGCCGTAACCCTTCAGTTCATTGCCGGCGTAAGCAACGGTGCCGCCATCGGCAGCCTTCACCTCGGTGCCTTCGGGCACCGCGATATTGATGCCATCATTGTGCTGGCCGTTCGGTTTCGGACCGAAGCCCGAGATCACGCGGCCGGTCACCGGCTTGCGGAATTGCGGCGAGCCGCCGACCGACGGTCCGAGCGTCGCTGAGTCCTGCTCCGGCTCGACGACTTCAGTCGCCTTGGAAATGTTCTGCGGCACCGGTTGCGGATTGGCCTGTGCCATCTGCCTTGGTTGCGGCTGCGGTGTTTCCACGCGCTGTTGCGGCTGAAGCGGTTGAGGCCCTCTCGCCTGTGCGCCGCCGGGAATATTCATGCGCTGGCCAACCTTCAGGTGCGCGTAGGTATCGATGCCGTTCGCGCGGGCGATATCGGCGGGCTGCAGGTTGTAGCGGCGGGCAAGCGAGAACAGCGTGTCGCCCGGATTGACCGTATGCACCACGCCGCCGCCGGCAGGAGCCGGTGTGAACGCGCGCGGCTGTGCCGGAGCCGGACCGGACGAACGGGTCTGGCCAAGCTGCGCCGGCGGTGCACCGGCGGGCTGCTGATGGTTCGAAGCCTGATAGCTCGGGATCACGAGGCGCGTCCCCGGCTGAACGCGCGATGCGTCCGCGAGATTGTTCGCACGCAGGATCGCCTGTGCGGGCACGCCGTAGCGGCGCGCGATGACATCGACCGTTTCACCCGGCTGCAACGTGACCGCTGTGCCGCCTTCCCACTTCCAGCCGGACTCGTGCTTCGGAGCGACGGTCGCGGTCGTGGCGGGCGCGGAATAGGGCGCCGGGCTCGGCGTGTAGGCGGGTGCGGGTGCCGCCGGAACGGCGCGCGGCGCGGAGGCGTATTGCTGCGGCTGATAATTCGCCTGCGGCTGATACGGCGGCGGCGGCGAAGACGGGTAGGCCGACTGCTGCTGATTCTGCGGCCGCTGCTGGTACGGCGAGGTCGAGTAGCCCTGCCCCGACGACGGATATTGGGCCTGCGGAGCCGACAACGGCTGCGTTTCGATCACGCTCGGCCCTCTCGGGTCCTGTGCGCTCGATACCTCGTTGCGGGAGCGGAATGGATTGGTGTTCGGATTGTCGTCGTAGCGCGAACTATCGCGGCTGCAACCGGCGACAAGAGCGGCGAGACCCGTGGCAAGCACAAGCGCGCGGGACCGCGGCTGACGAAGACAAAACTCGTGACTCATCACACCCACTCGGAACGCAGGACTGAACCCGGCGAGTTAACGATGAAGCGGTAAATGGGGGCTTAAGAAAAACCGGGCAGCGGCCAAATTTTGCACAAGGCCCAGATGCTTGGCATTTACGAGGCAAAATCAGGCCTTCAGGAGGCCGTCGCCTTGCCCGGCAGAAGCGGCACAAACCTTACCGCCATCAGGTCCTCGCGATCGAATTCGGCCCCGGATTTCTTGCGGATCCGGGTCAGCATCTGCACGCCGCCCGGAGGGCCGATCGGCGCGATGAGGTAGCCGCCTTCCTTCAACTGATCCAACAGGGCTTGCGGCACCTCTGCGGCCGCAGCCGTCACCAGAACCCGGTCGAATGGGGCCTCTTCCGGTGCGCCCAGCATTCCGTCGCCGACAATGACTTTCACCTGTTCGAGGCCGAGCAACCGAAGCCGATCAGCGGCCTGATCCGCGAGCGTCCGGTAGCGCTCCACGGTGACCACCCGGTCCGCGAGATGGGCGAGGATCGCCGCCTGATAGCCCGACCCGGTGCCGATTTCGAGCACCTTGTGGCCCGGCTCCACCAAAAGCGCCTCGCTCATGAAGGCGACGACCAGCGGCTGGCTGATAGTCTGCCCGCATTCGATCGGTAGCGCCTGATCCGCGAAGGCGAGATCGTCGTATTCTGGATCGACGAAGCGTTCGCGCGGGACCAGTTCCAGCGCACGCAGGACACGGAGATCGCGGATGCCGCGCGTCCTCAGCGAAAGCAGGAATTTCATCCGGTCTTCGGCGCGGGGGTCCATGCTCCGGGATACAAAATTTGCCGCCGGATTGGAACCAATCCCCGCCCTACGCCGTTCTCCGCGCCGGTGCAGGGTGAAGCCAAATCGCGGATTTTGGGGTTCTTTTGGTGGTTTTCGGGGCCAGACAATTTCGGATGAAGGAAGGAAACCGCGTCTTCATCGCCGAAGACGAGGCGATGGTGCGGAATCTGCTGGAAGACATGCTGGCGGACCTCGGCCACGACGTGCGGGTCAGCGCGGTCAACATCGGGGAAGCGATGGAGGTCGCGGGCACGAACGATTTCGAGGTCGCGATCCTCGACATCCATCTCAATGGCCAGCCGATTTATCCCGCCGCCGACATCCTGATTCAGCGCGGGATTCCATTCATCTTCGCCACCGGCGGAGTGCCCGATGACATGCCCGACCGCTTCAAGTCGGCGCCGCGCGTGCAGAAGCCGTTTGTCGAGCACCAGTTGCAGGAAGCGCTCGACCGCGTGCTGGGCGGCTGACTCAATCCGTCAGCTTGCTCTTGTCGAATACCGCCGCGAGCCGGGTCATGTAGGGCTCGTCGGTGAGATCGATGCGGAGCGGTGTTACGGAAATCAACCCGTTCTCCACCGCCGAAAGATCGGTGCCCTCCTCCGAGGTCCAGCGTCTGCGCTCGAACGCGATCCAGTAATACGGATTGCCGCGGCCATCGTGGCGCGGTTCGATCTTGAGCAGGTTCTGATCGCGCTTGCCCTGCACCGTAATTTTCACGCCTTTCACATCGTTCGGCTCCAAAGCCGGGAAATTGATGTTCACCAGACGGCCCGCCGGAATGCCTTCCTTGAGAATTTTCTTGATCACACCCGGCGCGTGCGCTTCCGCCGTCGTGAAGGCGTCGTCGCCGCGGCGGTCCGGCCCCAGGCATTGCGACAGGGCCACCGACGGAATTCCAAGCACGGTGCCTTCCATCGCGCCGGCGACGGTGCCGGAATAGGTTACGTCCTCGGCGAGGTTCATGCCGCGATTGACGCCGGACAGGATCAGGTCCGGCAACTGCTCGGCCATGATGTGACGCACGGCCATGATCACACAGTCGGTGGGCGTGCCTTTGACCGCGAAGCGCTTGCCCTCGATCGCGCGCAGGCGAAGCGGATCGTTCAGCGAGAGCGAATGCGAGACGCCGGACTGGTCGGATTCCGGCGCCACCACCCACACATCGCCGGAAAGTGCCCGGGCGATGCGGACGCAGGCCTCCAGACCCGGCGCGTGGATGCCGTCGTCGTTGGTAACCAGGATTCTCATTGAATAAATCCATTTGTCATGCCCGGCACACGGGTCCGGCCTTTGGCCGGCCCGAGTATAAACCTTGTGCCGGGCATCCCGGTTAGCAGCGCACTGCCTTCCTGAACGAGATGGCCGGGACAAGCCCGGCCATGACGAAGATAATATTTCATCGAGACCATCAACCCACTTTCGTGATTTTCTTCAGGCCGCCCATGTATGGCAGCAAGGCATCGGGCACGGCAATGGAGCCGTCGGCCTCCTGATAGTTTTCCATCACGGCGATGAGCGCGCGGCCGACGGCGACACCGGAGCCGTTCAGCGTATGCACATGGCCCGCGACCTTGCCCTGCTTGTTGCGATAGCGCGCATTCATGCGGCGGGCCTGAAACTCGCCGCAATTCGAGCAGGACGAGATTTCACGATAAGTGTTCTGGCCGGGCATCCAGACTTCGATGTCGTAGGTCTTCTGCGAGGCAAAACCCATGTCGCCGGTGCAGAGCGTCATGACGCGGTAATGCAGGCCTAGTTTCTTGAGCACTTCCTCGGCGCAGGTCAGCATCCGCTCGTGCTCGTCTTTCGACTGTTCCGGAGTCGTGATCGAGACGAGTTCGACCTTGGTGAACTGGTGCTGGCGCAACATGCCGCGCGTGTCCTTGCCCGCCGCCCCCGCTTCCGCGCGGAAGCATGGCGTGTTGGCGGTCATGCGCATCGGGAGTTTGGTTTCGTCCACGATGTCTTCGCGTACGAGATTGGTGAGCGGCACTTCGGCGGTGGGAATCATCCAGCGTCGAAATGGATTTGGTCTATACACAAAGCCAAGCACTTCTTTTTTTTCGGCGCGAGCAGCTTCTATGCCGCGCTTCTCTGCGAAGTCCAGAACTGCATTGCGATCTAGCTCAAAATTCTCATATGCTTGTCTTATCTGATCGTCCTCAGTTTCCACTCGATATTGGTCGGCGCTAAATTTCGGAAGTTGAGCGGTTCCGATCATTACCTCGTCACGAACAATGAGTGGCGGATTCACTTCCGTGTAGCCATGCTTCGGATCGGTATGCGTATCCAGAAAGAGCTGCGACAGCGCACGCTCCATGCGGGCGAGCGCGCCTTTCAGCACCACGAAACGCGCGCCGGAGAGCTTGGCCGCCGCCTCGAAATCCATGAGGCCGAGCGCCTCGCCCAGATCGAAATGCTGCTTTGGCGTAAAATTTAAAGATGGCCTCTCACCGTGCCGACGGTACTCTTCATTACCGGTTTCATCATCTCGTATAGGAACATCATCCGCCGGAATATTTGGAATACCTGCGAGAAACTCTTTCAAATCAGCTTCTGATTCTTTGACCTCATTCTCTAGCCGCGCAATGGATTCTTTGGCCTCAGCCACTTCGCTCATCAATTTCTCGAGGGCAGAGTGATTCCCCGTGGTGCGCGCTTGACCAATCTCTTTGGATGCTTTGTTTTTCTTCTCTAGAAATATCTCAAGAGTCCTTATTCGAGCGCGCCTAAGCGCATCAATTTGTTCGAACTGCTTTGAAAGTGGAGGCAACTTTCGGCGAGAAAGCCCTTCATCAAACGCCTGCGGATTCTCCCGCACCCATTTCGGATCGAACATGCAGTGAGCCTTCTAAGTCATTGACCGGGAATCATATTCGACAACCGGAATCGGGTACCGCGAAACAGCTACTCTTGTCATTACCGGGCCGACGCGCTCGGCGAGCCAGCGAGCCGTTTTAGCGCGTCGAGACCCGGTAATCCATGCGGAATTTGCGGGAAGACGTGGATCACCGGGTCGCGCAGCGTCAACCGCTCGTTTCGCTCGCGGGGCGCTGCGGCTCGGTGATGACAGATTGAGATTATTCCGCAGGAGTACTGGCCGGCGTGTCGGAAACATCCCGCGCAGCATCGGCCTCCGCCTTTTTTCGCTCCACGATCTTCACGAGATAGATCGAGATTTCGTAAAGCAGCAAGGTCGGGATCGCAAGCGCGAACTGGCTGATCACGTCGGGCGGCGTCAGCACCGCCGCCACGATGAACACGCCGACAATGGCGTAGCGCCGCTTCTCGCGCAGCCACGCGGCGGTCACGATGCCGACGCGTGCGAGCAGCGTCAGGATCACCGGCAACTGGAAGCAGATGCCGAAGGCGAAGATCAGCGCCATGATCAGCGACAGATATTCCGAGACTTTCGGAAGCAGCGTGATCTCCGCCGTCCCCTCGCCCGCCGCCTGCTGCATCCCGAGGAAAAACTTCATCGCGAGCGGCATGGCGACGAAATAAACGAAGGAGGCGCCGAGGAAAAAACAGAACGGGGTCGCGATCAGGTACGGCACGAAAAGGCCGCGCTCGTGCTTGTAGAGTCCCGGCGCCACGAACATGTAGATTTGCGCCGCGATCACCGGAAACGAAAAGAACGCCGCGCCAAAAAGCGCGATCTTGATCTGCGTGAACAAAAATTCCTGCGGTGCCGTGAAGATCAGTTTCAGCTCGGTCGCATCGCCGGCCGCCAGGTAATACGGGTAGAGCAGTACGTTATAGATCTGTTTTGCGAAGAAGAAGCAGGCGAAGAACATGATGAAGAACGCTATCAGCGCCTTGATCAGACGCGAGCGCAGCTCGATCAGGTGCTCCATCAGCGGAGCGCGCGAGGCGTCGATGTCTTCCTGCCCGTCGGTGTTGCTCATGAACGGCCCTCGCCGGAAGGTTTGTCAGGCGTCACAGGCACGGCTTCGGCGGGCACGATCGGATTGGCCGGCACCGGATCGACAGTTGGGACCGGTATCGGCGCGGGGGCCGCGGTCACCGGCGCATCGAGCGAGGCCTGGATTTCCTTCGTCACGTCCTCAAGCGGATTGGTATTGAGGTTCAGCTTCTCGGCCTGCTTGCGCAGATCGTCGAGTTCGGCCTCGCGCATCGCTTCGTTGAACTGCCCCTGAAATTCCGACGCCATGCGCCGGACCTTGGTCATCATCTGACCAATGTTGCGCAGGACACCCGGCAGCTCCTTTGGCCCGATGACCACGAGTGCCACGATGCCAATGACGAGAAGTTCGCTCCAACCGATATCGAACATGGCCTAAACGGCCGCCGGACTGCCTGCCGGCCCGCGAAGCGGGCACGGTGAAGGCCCGGAAATCAGCCGACCTTCTTCTCGGTTTCAGGCCGCACCTGGGATTGCGGGGCGGGCTGCGGTGCATTCGGGGGGGTGATGGACTTCGGGTCGGCCGGGGTTGCGGCAGTGGTCTGCTCGTCCTCCGACATGCCCTTCTTGAAGGCCTTGATGCCCTTGGCCGCGTCGCCCATCAGCTCGGAAATCTTGCCGCGTCCGAACAGCAGCATGACCACGACCAGAACGACGATCCAGTGCCAGATACTCAAACCACCCATGCGCCTCGCTCCGCTTGTCCGTCCGCACTTCCGGCCGCGTTAATCATCGCGGCGTGCGGACACTGATTTGAACCGAACCTAGGGCTCGGAGGCGGCAAAAACAAGAACTTCGGCCGGATCGACCTCGACCCCGATATTGTCGCCGGGCTGGATTTGCCCCGGATCACGCACTCTTGCGTAAATGGGCGCATCAAGGCCGGAAACCACGATTTCCAATAATTCGACGACTCCCAGAAAACGGCGGCCTACGAGGCGGCCCTGGATGCAGTGCCCGGCCGGCTTCACGCTAAAGGCCTGCGGCCGCACGCCGACAACCGCACGGGTTCCCTCGGCGAGTTTACCCGCATCGAATGTGCCGAGCGGCGTTTCGACACGCCCGCCGCGCACGGTGGTGGGCATTTCATTCATCTCGCAGAAGAAGCGAGCGGCAAACAGGCTGCCGGGGTTGCGATAGAGAGCACCGGGCTCGCCGACTTCGAGAAGCTGGCCCGACCGCATCAACGCGATCCGGTCGGACATGCGCATCGCCTCTTCCGGATCGTGGGTCACGATCAGGCAGGTGGCGCGCGCCTCGCGCAGGATCGCCAGCGTGTCGTCGCGCACCCGGTCGCGCAGCCTGCGGTCGAGGCCGGAGAACGGCTCGTCCATCAGGATCACAGCGGGGCGCGGCGCAATCGCGCGAGCCAGCGCCACGCGCTGCTGCTCGCCGCCCGACAGAAGATGCGGATAGTCATTCGCATGCACGCCAAGGCCGACGCGCTCCAGTGCGTTTTTCGCCTGCCGCTCGGATTCAGCTTTGGAGAACCCGCGCAATCCGAACATCACGTTTTCCAGATTCGAAAGATGGGGAAACAGCGCGTAATCCTGGAACATCAGGCCGATGCCGCGCTTTTCCGGCGGCACGAAGTTATTGGGCCCGGCGATTTCCAGCCCGTCGAGCAGCACGCGTCCACCGGTGGGCCGTTCCAGTCCGGCCGCGAGGCGCAGCAAGGTCGTCTTGCCGCAACCGGAATGGCCGATGAGCGCCACCACTTCGCCGGGCTGAATGTCGAGCGTAACGCCGCGCACGGATTCCACCATGCCATAAGCGTGGCGCACGGCTTCGAACGAGAGGCTGGCGGCAATGGATGCGGGGGTTCTCGTCCCCGGCTTACGCGATACAACCGGGTTGTGCACGATCAGTCCTTGCGGCGCGGCGGCGAGCCGGAGGGCTCGGGCGCTTCCTCTTCGGGTGCGGGTGCGAGCGTGAGATCGAGGTCGCCGGCGTCGAGCGGCTCCTCGTCGTCGCGCAGGGTAGAGCTGTCATTCGGTATCGGAATGCTGAAGCCGGACGGCAGGCGGCCTTCGAGGAAGCCCGCGCCCTTCAGCTCATCAAGGCCCGGAAGATCGTCGATGGATTCAAGTCCAAAATGAATCAGGAAATCTTCCGTAGTGCCATAGGTGACGGGACGGCCCGGCGCACGGCGGCGACCGCGCAGGCGGACCCAGCCGGTTTCGATCAATACATCGAGCGTTCCCTTGGAGATCGTGACGCCGCGGATTTCTTCCACTTCGGCGCGCGTCACCGGCTGGTGATAGGCGACAATCGCGAGGGTTTCGATCGCGGCCCGCGAAAGCTTGCGCGGCTCCGATACGTCCGCCTTCATCAGGTGACCGAGATCGGCGGCGGTCCGCAGCGCCCACTTGCCCGCGACCTTGACGATGTTCACGCCGCGCGGGGCGTAGAACGCGATCAGTTCGCCGAGCAGCGCCTTTACGTCGGCGCCTTCCGGCAGGCGCGACTGCAAGGTCTTTTCGTCGAGCGGTTCACCCGCCGCGAACAGGACCGCCTCCAGCAGGCGCAGCTTCTCCTCGTTTTCCGCCGAAGATTTTTTCGACGGAGAATGCACAGACTGAAACTTTTCAGCGCGGAGTGCGGTCAATTCTTTGTCTCCCCGTCTTGCACCAGGCGGGCCGTGGCACGGCGCCGCAACCACAACGGCTCGAAGGCCGCCTTCTGTTGAATCTCGATCATGCCCTCGCGGACCATTTCAAGGCTCGCCGTGAAACTCGACGCAAATACGGTCACCCGCATGTCGGGTTCGACCAGGTATTTGATCAAATACTGGTCTAGCCGCGTCCAATCGGTTGCCTTTCCGATCATCCGCTCGAGCACTTCGCGCGCTTCCTTCAGCGACCACACCGTGCGGAGCGGCAATTTTACCGTCTGCAATCCTTGGCGCTGACGCTGCATGGCATAAGCCGAGAGCAGGTCATAGAGCGTCGCTTTGAATTTCCCCGGCGCCGCTTCGATTGTTTCCGGCATGCCACGCTCGAAGAAATCCATACCCAGCCGGTGCCGCGTGATGAGCCTCGCTCCCGCCTGACGGATGGCCTCCAGATGCTGCAAGCGGGCCTGCAGGTCGGCGGCAAGATCAGCGGCGGATGGCTGCTCCTCGTCGGCCGGAGGCTCAGGCAGCAACAGGCGCGATTTCAGGTAGGCGAGCCAGGCCGCCATCACCAGATAGTCGGCGGCGATCTCGATTTTCAAGCCGCGCGCGGTCTCGATGAACTGCAAATACTGGTCGGCAAGCGCCAGAATGGAAATCTTGGCGAGATCGACCTGCTGGTTGCGGGCGAGCGCCAGCAGAAGGTCGAGGGGGCCCTCGAAGCCCGCGACATCGACCATCATCGCCGGCCCTTCGGGCTGAATGCGTTCGCCTTCCGGACGCTCGAAATCGCTGGTTTGCAAGATCGCTTCCTACAGCCTGATTCTGCTCAGGCGAGCGCAATCATAGCGGAAAAGCGCTCCCGCGCCTCGGCCAGATCGAAGCTCTCCAAAGGCCGTTTCAGGAGCCCTAGCGCGGCGTCTGCTCGGTCGGCGGCCATGCCCGCGAGTTCCGGGCTTCCCTCCACCACTTCGGCCATCTCGTCCATCTTGCCGTTGCAGTGAAGGTTGAGATCGCAGCCCGCACCAATCGCGCCCTCGGCGCGCGCCCGCAAGGAACCCTTCAACGCCTTCATCGAAAGGTCGTCGCTCATCAAAAGCCCATCGAAACCGATGTGACCGCGGATCACGTCCGCGATCACCACCGGCGAAACGGTGGCGGCCCGCTTCGCGTCGATTGCGGAGTAGACGACATGCGCGGTCATGCCGAGCGGAAGGTCGTTCAATAACCAGAACGCTTCGAAATCCGTTTTCGCCAGTTCTTCAAATGGCGTGTCCACCACCGGCAGTTCTTCATGACTGTCCGCACGAGCGCGGCCATGCCCGGGGATGTGTTTCAGAACCGGCAGTACCCCGCTCTGCATCAAGGCTTCCGCCGCGACCCGTGCGAGGGCTGCGACCTGTTCGGGGTCCTTGCCATAGGCGCGGTCTCCGATGATGTCGTGCGCGCCGGGCAGCCGAAGATCGGCGACTGGCAGGCAATCGACATTGATCCCGAGATCGACGAGATCGGCCGCGATCAGCGCCGCCCCCAGTCCGATGGCCTCAATGCCCTGCATCCTGTCCTTCTGGTAAATTTCCACGAGCGCCCCGGCGGATGGATAATTCTGCCAGTGCGGCGGCTTCAACCGCTGCACCCGCCCGCCTTCCTGATCGATCAGAATGGGGGCATCGGTGCGACCGACGATCGAACGGAATTCGGCGTTCAGCGCGCGAACCTGATCCGGACTTTCGATATTGCGCGCGAAGACAATGAATCCGAACGGCTGCGCGTCTTTGAAAAACGCGCGCTCCTCGTCGGAGAAACGCGTTCCAGAAATTCCGAGAATGCAGGCCGACGTCATGGCTCGCGCGTAAAGACGCAAGTCGTTTGCGTCAAGCGAAGCGAGAACACGTCAGTGGAGAAAACCAGCGAAATCAGTTGCGCTGGATGATGCACTCGCCGCCCGCGGCCTTGAGGCTCTCGCAGATTTCGCTGGCGCGGGAGCGGTCGTTAAACGGGCCAAGCTGCGCGCGATAGAACGTTCCGCGCTCGCCGAGATTGACGCGGCGAATGGTGGCGCTCTGGCCGCCAAGTACGCTCGAATAACGGCCCTGTACCTGTTGCCAAGTGGCCTGCGCTTCCTGTTCGGTTTTCTGCGAGGCGACCTGTACAACATAAGAACCGGCAGGCGGCGGCGCCTGAACGGCAATGGTCGGTGCCGGAGCGCGTTGTACCGGCGGCGGACCCGACGGGGGCAAGGATGCCTGTTGCTGCGGTGGCGGAGCTGCCCGCTGCGGAGCATTCGAAATATCGGCCCACGGATTGCCGCTCGATGGAGCCGGCGAACTCGACTGCTGGGTCGCTACACGGGCCTGCTGCTGTTGCGGAGGCGGTGCCGCAATCGGATCGCGCGCGGAGGCGTTATCGCGCTCGGCGTAGCTGTTAATGCTCATCGGAGCGTTGGAAACCTGCCCGGGCCGGGTGCTACCTGTTGCGCCGGCTCGTGCCTGATCTCCAATCACACTGCCATCGGCGCGTACGCTGTAGGTACGGACACGCTTGGGCTCTCCTTCGGCGGCCATCGGGCCGGTAGCCTGTGCCTGCTGGCGCGGCGGCGGTGCCGCCTGTGGCACGGCGGCAAAGGGACTTCCGCCGGGTGCGGGTGAGCGGCCAACGGGTTCTTCCTGGCGCGAAACGATCCGCTCACCGGACGGCGGCGCATCGAAGCCAACGCGGTCATTGTTCTTGCCGGGTTCGGCGGCGGCCTGCGTGTTCGTGGGCGACACTTTCGTGGGAGCCGTCTCGGCCTTGATGGTTTTCGGCGCGCCGCTTGTACCGAAAACCGCGCGATAGGCGAAGACACCGGTTCCCGCAAGCGCGACGATGCAAGCCGCAGCCGTTCCGATGATCAGCCAGTTCTTGCCGCGCTTCTTCGGCGTCTCTTCGTAGAATTCGTCCGTATGCGCGGGTAGTTGCGCATCGTCGGCATAAGCCGGATCGTAGCCGTCGCTACGTCCCTTCTGCTGACCGCGGCCGTCATAAGCTTTCGCTGCCGGAGCGCGCTTCTGTTGCGGGTGCTCGGCATAGGCTCCCTGAGCCGGATAACGGCCGTCCTCGTAGTACTGACCCTGATCGTCCATGTATCCGTTCTGTTGATCGAACGAATGATTGCGGGCGCCCTGACCGTTCTGCTGATACGGATCGTGCGGACGATAGGAGTGCGCGGGCGGCGCCTGACGCTGGCGCGGCTCCATTTCCGGATATTCGTAATCGTTCTCGGGCGCCCGGGAGAAACGGCCTCTAGGCTGCTGCGGAGGAAGCTGATCGGCGAATTCGCGATCAAACTCGTTTTCGTAATGCGTATCCTGCCTGAAACCCTGCGCTCGCTGGCGCGGCTCGGGCTGGGTTTGCGCTTGCCGCACGGGACGGGCCTCGGCATGTCCGTTGGGGGCACCGTCATCGAAACCTGCGTCCTCGTGATCCTGCGCGCCGTTCCCGGCATGCGCTTCGTCCTGCCCAGAATGCTGCTGGAAATCGGGTTCGTGCTCTTCCTGCCCGCGTGCGTAATATTCGCGCTCTTCATGGCGCGGATCGACCGAGGGCGACGGGTAGCCGTTATTGCCGGCAGTCGAACGACGCTTTTCCGTGGATGCCTTATGGGCAACGAAATCGGCGAAGGGATCGTCCTGCCCGATCAGGCGGGCGAGTTCAGCGAGCGGGTCTTCAAAACGGCGAACGCCTGAGCCCGTCCTTTGCGGAACGGGTTGTGGCTGCGCGTAGGCCCGGCTGGCCCTGAACCTGGTCTCGTCGGTCATTTATGCCAACAACTCCCCGACGATGGCTTCTCTAAGAACTGGGGTTGTAACTGGAACACTAACGCATCTCCTCAAGAGCCCCCACTCCGAGGATCGCAAGACCGGAGGCTAACACCGTCGAAAACCCATAGATTAGGGTCAGTCGGGCCAAGGTCAATTCTGGATCATCCCGGATAATGAAGCGTAAATGTGGCATGTCATTTCCCCGGCTCCAGTGGCTGTGAAATTCACTCGCCAGTTCATGCAGGAAAAAGGCGATTCGATGGGGCTCATGGGCGCCCGCCGCCGCTTCCACAAGCCGGGGCCATTGGGCCATCTTCTTCACCAGACGCCGCTCGCCCTCGTCCTCAAGCCGAATGATCATGGAATCGGCGAGGTCTGACGGCTCGATCCCCAGATCGGGCATCGCCTCCCTGGCGTTGCGCAGGACAGATTTCGCCCGCGCGTGCGCATACTGGACATAGAACACAGGGTTCTCGCGGGACTGCTCGATCGCCTTGGCGAGATCGAAGTCGAGCGTCGCATCGTTCTTTCGGAACAGCATCATGAACCGCACGGGGTCCTGCCCTACTTCCTCCACCACCTCCCGCAGCGTCACGAAGTCCCCGGCCCGCTTCGACATCTTCACCGGTTCACCGGCGCGCAGCAGCCTGACCAGTTGGCAGAGCTTCACGTCGAGCGTGACCTTGCCGGCACCCAGTGCCCCCACCGCCGCCTGCATGCGCTTCACATAACCGCCGTGATCGGCACCCCATACGTCGATCAGGGTCGTAAAGCCCCGTTCGATCTTGTCGCGGTGATAGGCCATGTCAGAGGCGAAATAGGTGTAGGTGCCATCGGACTTCTTCAGCGGACGATCCACGTCGTCCCCGAAGGCGGTGGCGCGGAACAGCGTCTGCTCGCGATCCTCATAGTCCTCGACGGGCGCGCCCTTCGGCGGCGGCAAGCGGCCCTCGTAAATGTGTCCCGCTTTCTGAAGCTGCGCGATCGTGTCGGCGACCTTGTCGCTGCCAGCCGTCAGCGAGCGTTCCGAAAAGAAAACCTCGTGCATGATCGCAAGACCCGCGAGGTCCCCGCGGATCATGTCCATCATCGCATCGATCGCCGTCTGGCGAACGGCCGGAAGCCATTCGGATTCTTTCTGATTGAGCAGTTTGTTGCCGTGTTTTTCCGCGAGCAGCTTGCCGACGGGAACGAGATAGTCTCCCGGATACAATCCCTCGGGGACGGCGCCGATATTCTCGCCGAGCGCCTCGCGATAGCGAAGATAGGCCGAGCGCGCGAGCACATCGACCTGCGCGCCCGCATCGTTGATGTAATATTCGCGCGTCACCTTGAAGCCCGCGAAGGCCAGAAGGTTTGCCAGCGCATCGCCGAACACCGCGCCGCGTCCGTGCCCCACGTGCATCGGCCCGGTCGGATTGGCGGAAACATATTCGACGTTCACGGCTTCCGATTTTCCAAGATCAGTTCTGCCAAACTCGCGCCCTGCCCTGATTGTCTCGCGCAGCACCTTCAGCCAAGCGGAATGATCCAGCGTCACGTTGATGAAGCCCGGTCCCGCGATCTCCGCATTGTCCACGTCCGGCAAGTCGGCGAGTTTGGTGGCGATGCGGACGGCGAGATCGCGCGGCTTCATCCCGAATTCCTTCGACAGGACCATCGCCGCATTGATCGCGAGATCGCCATGGCTCTCCTCCCGCGGCGGTTCGACCACGATGCGCGAGAGGTCCGGTGTCTGTGAGAGATTCTGTTCCCTGGCGATGGCCGTGACAGCGGCCCGCACATGTTCGGCGTACAGCGCGAAGAGATTCATATGGTTAATCCGGGATTACGGAACCTGCTGCATGCGCCGGGAGCGGCTGCGTTCGCAGTACAATTGATGAAGGGACTAACCCGAGAGCGACAATCGTAACGCAACGTCTAACTGAAATTTCACACCGTTCAAGTATCGATGCAGGTTGAATTTCTGTGTTTGGGACCGAAAGACAGCAGCAATGCGGGCGACCACATTTTCACCAAATGAGCATTCAGGCTTGACCGATTCCCGATGCGCTCCAGGCGTCAGGGCCTTGGAATCATTGCATGGATAAACTATTCGCCCGACAAATCGCCCAAGCCAAAAAGACGACTGGCGAAGTCGATATCCACAAGCTCAGCGAGCTTGTCGTAGGGGCCTATGAAGAATCCGATCTCGCGGTGAAGCGTAACGGCGAATCCATGTCCGTGATGATCGCGGAACTGGACAAGCTCAATCGCGAACTGGAGCAGAAGGTCGCCGAACGCACGGCAGCGCTGAAGGAAAGCGAAGCGCGCCTGCAGTCGCAGAACATTTTGTTCGACATCGCGATCAACAACATGTCGCAGGCACTCTTGATGTTCGACGCATCGAGCAGACTGTTGATCTGCAACCGACGCTACCGCGAAATGTACGGATTGCCGGTTGAGCTTTCGTGCCCCGGCCGTACGGCGAGGGAATTGATCCAGACCCGGCTCGACATGGGTACTCTCGATGTAGAAATCGACAGCTATCTCGACCACCTCTACAAGGTCGTGGATTCAGGAAAGCCGGCAAGCCGGCTGGTCGAACTGCCGGACGGCCGCACCATTGCGGTACTGAACAGCCCGATGCCGAATGGCGGCTGGGTGACGACGCACGAAGACATCACCGAGCGCCGCCGCGCGGAAAAGAAGATCGCGCACATGGCCCGGCACGACGCGCTCACGGATTTGCCGAACCGCGTATTGTTGCGTGAACGGCTGACGGATGCGCTCGAGGGCGTGCGCCGGGGCGAGCGTCTTGCGGTCCTCTATCTCGATCTCGATCACTTCAAGGGCGTCAACGATACACTCGGCCATACGATCGGCGATGAACTGCTGAAAATGGTGGCGCGGCGGCTGCGCAACACGGTGCGTAGCGGCGATACTGTCGCGCGCGTCGGCGGCGACGAATTCGCGGTCATCAGTTCGGCAAGAAATCCGACCGAGACCGCCATCCTCGCACGCCGCATCTGCGAGGCTGTGCGCGCGCCCTATGACTTGCAGGGCCATGCGGTGATCGCCGACACCAGCATCGGCATCGCCGTTGCCCCGAACGACGGCACCGATCCGGACGGCCTGATCAAGAATGCCGACATGGCGCTCTACAAGGCAAAAGGCGACGGGCGCGGGACCTATCGCTTCTTCGAAGCGGACATGGACTCCAAGATGAAGGAGCGCCGCTCGCTGGAACTGTCGCTGCGCAATGCTCTTGCGAACAACGAATTCGAACTGCACTACCAGCCGCTGCTCGACCTGCGGACAAATACCGTTACCTCCTGCGAGGCCCTTCTGCGCTGGAAGCACCCGGAGCGCGGTCTCGTGTCTCCAGCCGAGTTCATTCCGGTCGCGGAAGAAATCGGACTGATCGTTCCGATCGGCGAATGGGTCATCCGCCGTGCCTGTCAGGAAGCGGCAGGCTGGGGACGCGACATCAAGATCGCCGTGAACCTCTCGCCGATCCAGGTGATGAGCCAGAACCTCGTTCCCATCGTGATGAGTGCGCTCGCATCGGCGGGACTTCCGGCAGCGCGGCTCGATGTGGAAATCACCGAGTCCGTGCTCATGCAAAACACAGAAACCACGCTCGCGGCACTCCATCGGCTGCGCGAGATCGGCGTCAGCATCTCGATGGACGATTTTGGCACCGGTTATTCGTCGCTTCGCTATCTGCGCAGCTTCCCGTTCAGCAAGATCAAGATCGATCGTTGCTTCATTTCCGGTCTTCCGGGATGCATGGAATCGGCAGCGATCGTTCGCGCGGTTGCCGGCATGGCGAAGAGCCTGAACGTCATCACCACCGCCGAGGGCGTCGAGACGGAGGAGCAGTTGCTGAAAATCCGCGAACTGGGCTGCACCGAGATGCAAGGCTACTATTTCAGCCGCCCGTTGACGGCAGAAGCACTTTCGAAATTCCTCGCTCCGAAAAAAGAAGAACTCGCACTCACGGCGTAAGCTCAACGAAGTTCAGGGCTGGAACCAAAAAATCGCGCATGCTCGGCCAGCGCGAAACGATCGGTCATGCCGGCGATGAAATCCGTCACTCTACGCGCGTAAGCACCGCCGTCGGTCTTGGGGGAATTCGCACGCCATTCTTCCGGAAGATCCTGCGGGCGGACGAGATAATGCGCAAACAGTGCCGCGACCATTTCCTCTGCCCGCCCCATCACGGCTGACACACGTTCGCTGCGGTACATGCGGGGCGTGAGGAATTTCTTGATCGTACGGTCTGCTTCCGCAAGTTCGCCGGAAAAAGCGACCACAGTTTTTTTCGCGCCTCGGATGTCCCCGATCGATCTCGCTTTCAAGGCGCTGATGCGTTTATCCGTCTCCGCAATCACGTCGGCGATCATGCGTGCTATCAAGCGCCGCGTAATCTCGTTCACTATGCGCGGCTGATCGGCACCCGGATACAAGGTAAGTACTTCCGCATGGATGCACTTCACGAGCGGAATTTCGTCGATCTCATCCAAGGGAAATAGCCCAGCCCTCAGCGCATCGTCCAGATCGTGGGCATCGTAGGCAATATCGTCAGCGATCGCCGCAACCTGCGCCTCGGCACTCGCATAGCTCCATAACTCCAGATCGTGTTCGCGGGAATAATCCGCGATGTAGCAGGGCACGCCCTTCCCTTCATACCTACCCACGCCATTTCCCGCTTGATCCGAGAGCGGGCCGTTATGCTTTGCGATGCCTTCGAGCGTTTCCCAAGTCAAATTCAGTCCGTCGAACCGGGCGTATCTGCGCTCCAATGCCGTCACGATCTTCAGCGACTGCGCGTTATGGTCGAAACCGCCGTAAGCGTTCATGCACTGGTCGAGCGAGCGTTCTCCTGCATGTCCGAACGGCGGGTGACCAAGATCGTGGGACAGCGCCAGCGCTTCGGCGAGGTCCTCGTCGAGGCCAAGCCCGCGCGCAAGTGCACGGGCAATTTGCGTCACTTCTAGCGTATGCGTCAGCCGCGTGCGGAAATGGTCGCCTTCATGGGAGACAAAAACCTGGGTCTTGTGCTTCAGGCGGCGGAACGCCGTCGAATGGATGATGCGGTCGCAATCGCGTCGGAAATCGTTGCGGAGCGGGCTTTGCTCTTCGGGATGGAGCCGCCCGCGGGAAAAAAAAGGGTCGGCCGCGTAAGGCGCCCGAGGTCTCGCTCCGGCGACAGCCATGCATTGCCCTCGATTTGACACTCCGGTAACAGCACCTAACTATGCTTCAGGCGCACCTTCAACGGCCTCCGGAGAAGCCATGAACGCCCAGACCGTCACCGTTACCGACAGCGCGGCAAGGAAAATTGCATCGATTCTCGGCGCCGAGAAAGCGCCGTCGGTGCTGCGCGTGAGCGTCGAAGGCGGCGGGTGCTCGGGATTTCAGTACAAATTCGACATTGAGAAAACCGGCGCCCCGGAAGATTTCGTGATCGAACGCGAAGGCGCCAAGGTCGTCATCGACCCGGTTTCCCTGCAATACCTCGCCGGATCCAGAATCGATTACGTGAACGAACTGATCGGCGCGGCTTTCAAGATCGTGAATCCGAACGCCACCGCGGAATGCGGCTGCGGCACCAGCTTCGCGCTCTGAAGCGCAGATGCGCATCGCCACCTGGAACGTCAATTCGATCAAGCAGCGCGTTGAACCGCTCGTCAAATGGCTCGGCGAGCGCAAGCCGGATATCGTCTGTCTGCAGGAAATCAAATGCGTGGATGAGGCGTTTCCGCGCGAGCCGATAGAGGCGCTCGGCTACAACATCGCAACGCACGGACAGAAAGCGTACAATGGCGTAGCGCTGCTCTCGAAGTTTCCGCTTGAGGAAGTCAGTAGCGGGTTGCCCGGCGACGATTTGGACGAACACGCGCGTTTCATCGAAGCAATCGTTTCCACCGGCAAGGGTGCCTTGCGCGTTGCCTCAATCTATCTGCCCAACGGCAATCCTGCGCCCGGCGACAAATATACCTACAAGCTGAAATGGATGGAACGGCTGTATCAGTTCGCTCTGGAGCGTCTGGTTCTTGAGGAGCCAATGGTGCTCGCCGGCGATTACAATGCAATTCCAACGCCCGACGACGTGCACGATCCGAAACTCTGGGTGAACGACGCGCTTTTTCTGCCGGACACGCGGGCGAAATGGCGAATGTTGACTTCGCTTGGTCTGACCGACGCGATCCGTGCCACGTCCGACGATCCGGGGCTCTATACGTTCTGGGATTATCAGGCGGGTGCCTTCCAGAAGAACAACGGCATCCGCATCGATCATCTGCTGCTGTCGCCGCAGGCAGCCGACAAGCTGACGGCCACCGGCATCGACAAGCAGATGCGCGGCGGCGAGAAACCGTCGGATCATGTACCGGTGTGGATTGATCTGGATTTATAAAAAAGATCGTCCGCGAAGGCGGATGATCCAGTAATCTCCTTCTATGAAAATTGAACTCTGTGTGTAGAGAATGCCCCGCTGTCGCGGAGCATGACAGGCAGGTCAGCGAGCGCTCTTGACGTATTTCTCAAGATGGATGTGCGCGATGGAACGCTCGTCTTCGGTCGCATTCGCGAAGCTCTCTTCGTAAGCCTTCACGATCCAGCCATCGTCCTTGCCGGCCGCGGCATCGCGCGCAAGCTGCAGCCACATCAGGCCGCGCCCCGCCTGACGCGGCACGCCGTCGCCTCCGCGGAACAGCATCTGACCGAGTATCGCCTGCGCCTGGTACTGGCCCTTCTGCGCGGCAAGACCAAGCCAGCGCAGTCCCTGACGGATGTCCTTCGGCGTTTCACCGTGACCCTCGAGATAGAGGCGCGCGAGCTGATACTGCGCGTCCGCATCGCCGAAATAGGAAGCGGCGTACTGCAGCAGCTCGCGGGCGCGATTGACGTCGGCGCGCACCGGAGAATTCGGAATGCCGGTCAGATAGTAGCCGCTGAGCGAAACATAAGCGTTCGCAACGAAGCGCGCTTGCTGCGTATAGGGCGAAGACTCCGCGTGGTCCGACGCGATACGGCTGAAATAGTGGAACGCCTTAAGATCGTCGCGCTTCACGCCGTCGCCTTCGGCATAAATGCGGCCGAGCTTCCACTGCGCGAGCGGATAGCCTTTCTCGGCCGCGTAGTTCAGTTCTTCCATCGCTCGCTTGCGGTCGCCGCCTGACTTCAGCAACTCATTGCCGGAACGGAACGCCTGGAACGGCGTCAACGTCGCCGACGCATGGGGTGCCTGCACGCCCGACGCAGGCTGACCGTCGAGCGCGCCCGTCGCCGTGGCGGATACCGCCGCTGCAATCAATACGCCCATGCGGATGTAACTAGATGTCCGCATAACTCTCCGTCTCCGCGCTTCCGCCCGGATGGGTGACAGCGCCCTCGCGCGCAGGGCCGACACCCTGTGCGTATTTCCAGAGATAACCGGACTGCGAACCGGTCTCGCGCGGCTTCCATTCGGCGCGGCGCTTCTTCAGTTCGTCGTCGGACAGTTTCACATTCAGCGTGCCGGCAACGGCGTCGATCTCGATGATGTCGCCATCCTTCAAGAGACCGATCGGACCGCCGACCGCCGCTTCCGGGCCGACATGGCCAACGCAGAAACCGCGCGTGGCTCCCGAGAAACGCCCGTCGGTGATGAGCGCAACTTTTTCGCCGGCGCCCTGTCCGTAGAGTGCTGCGGTGGTCGAAAGCATTTCGCGCATGCCCGGACCGCCCTTTGGCCCTTCGTAACGGATGACGAGCACTTCGCCTTCCTTGTACTTACGATGCTTCACCGCATCGAAGCAGGCCTCTTCGCCGTCGAAGCAACGCGCCGGGCCGGTGAACTTCAGATTCTTCATGCCCGCGACTTTGACGATGCCGCCGTCCGCCGCGAGATTGCCGCGCAGACCGACAACGCCGCCGGTCGGCGCGATCGGCTTGTTCGCCGGATAGATCACGTCCTGCTTGTCGTTCCATTTCACGTTTTTCAGGTTTTCCGCAATCGTGCGGCCCGTCACCGTCAGGCAATCGCCATGCAGATAGCCGTGATCCAGCAACGTCTTCATCAGCAATGGAATGCCACCGACTTCGAAGACGTCCTTGGCGACGTATTTTCCGCCCGGTTTCAAGTCCGCAATGTAAGGCGTGCGCTTGAAGATTTCCGCAACATCGAAGAGATCGAACTTGATGCCGCATTCATGCGCAATCGCCGGCAGATGCAGACCCGCATTCGTCGAACCGCCGGTCGCGGCGACAACCGTCGCGGCATTCTCCAGCGCTTTCTTGGTGACGATGTCGCGCGGGCGGATGCGCTGCTTTATCAGTTCCATGATCATCTCACCCGCCGTCATGCAGAAGGCGTCGCGGATTTCATACGGAGCGGGAGCACCCGCCGAATAGGGGAGCGCCAGGCCGATTGCCTCTGAAACGGTCGCCATCGTGTTCGCCGTGAACTGTGCACCGCAGGCGCCCGCGGACGGGCAAGCAATATGTTCCAGTTCATCGAGGTCTTCGTCGGAAAATTGTCCGACCGAGTGACGGCCAACGGCCTCGAAGACATCCTGAATGGTGACGGGCTGCCCGCGGAAGGAGCCCGGCAGGATCGAGCCACCGTAGATAAAGATCGCGGGGACATTGAGGCGACACATGGCCATCATCATGCCCGGTTGCGATTTGTCACAACCTGCGATGCCGACGAGCGCGTCATACGCGTGACCGCGCATCGTGAGTTCAACGGAGTCCGCGATCACTTCGCGCGACGGAAGGCTCGCGCGCATGCCGGCGTGGCCCATCGCGATTCCATCGGTAACGGTAATGGTGCAGAATTCGCGCGGGGTGCCCTTGGCGGAGGCGACACCCTTCTTCACCGCCTGCGCCTGACGCATCAAGGCGATGTTGCAGGGTGCGGCTTCGTTCCAGCAGGTGGCGACTCCAACGAAGGGCTGGTGAATCTGGCCACGGGTGAGACCCATCGCGTAATAGAAGGCGCGATGGGGCGCGCGCTCGGGACCTTCGGTGGCGTGGCGGCTCGGCAATTTCGATTTGTCGAAAGTTTTGGCGTCCATTTTTTCCTGCTCTTCGCGCAGCCCTGTTGAGACCGCACGCCCCCGCATCCCAAGCGCGGTTATGCGCCTGATTTCGTTTTGGTTTATGGCGGGATGGCGGCGTGGGGCAGTCCCTTCGGGGGCCAAGGTTGCAATCTTGTGACGGTGTGTCCGGCCAGCCACACAACAGCGCGGACTTCAAATGCGTTATTCGCATTCCTGAATGCAAAAAACCTTGCGGCACAGGCTTATCCGGCGAGCCGTATTTCGCCGGAAGAGCGATTTTCGTATTAACCGTAATTACTTAGAGAGCGCGCATGGACCGGCTACCTTGTTAGCCTGGCTACAATCAGGACTTGAACTTCGCCGCCAGGGCATCCGCCCCGCGCGCAAGCAGGCCCACATCCGCACCCACCGCCACGAAGGTGGCACCGAGCTTCAGCCAGCGGCGAGCGTTGTCTTCCGAGTCCGTGAGAATGCCAGGGGCCTTTCCCGCCTTCGCGATCCGGCTGATGGCATCGTCGATCACCGGCAGCATATCGGGGTGCGCGCGCTCGCCGACCATGCCGAAGGATGCGTGCAAATCGGCCGGGCCGATGAAAATGCCGTCGACGCCATCGACCGCCGCGATCCTTTCAATCTCGTTCAGCGCCTCCCGCGACTCCACTTGCAGGAGAACGCAAAGCTCCTCTTCGGCTTTCTTGAAATAGTTCTTGATCCGTCCGAAGCGGGTCGCGCGGTTGGTGCCCGCGACACCACGCACGCCTCTGGTTGGAAAGCGCGTGCTCGCGACGGCCTGTCTTGCCTCCTCCGCTGAATTGACTTGCGGTATGAGAATGCTTTGCACACCGATGTCGAGAAACCGCTTGATCGTCACCATGTCGTTCCACGGCACGCGCACGATGGGATGCGAGGAATAGGCCGCCACCGCCTGAATTTGCGTGAGCACAGTTTCCAGATCGGCGGGAGAATGCTCGGTGTCGATGAGCAGCCAATCGAAGCCTGCCCCGGCAACAACCTCGGTTGAATAATTGGATGGAATACTCACCCACAAACCAATCTGTGCTTTTTTGGCGCGGATCGCATGCTTAAAATTGTTTTTCGGATTTTCCATGTTGAGTCCCTGCCCTATTTCTATTGTCTTACGGCAATCGTTTTTCCAAGCGCTCCTGCGTCGAGCAGCGCATCGATCAGCCTGTGCACGCGTAACGCCTCGGCGCCGTTGATCGCCGGTTCGCGGTTTTGATCGATGGCGTCGAGAAAATCCTCGATCAACGCGCGATGATAGTCGTTCGGAAACGCCATGGGATCGGCGCCGGCACCGCCCGGCGAATTGTCCGGCGCCACTTCCACGACCTGTCCGTCCATTCGCAGAATGGACAGGCCGCTGCCGGAGAGAACCGCGCCGCCTTTCTGGCACGCGATCTCGATGCGCTCCGGAAATCCCGGATAGGCCGCGGTCGTCGCCTCGATCGTTCCGAACGCACCGTTCGCGAATTTCGCCGCCGCAACGACAAGGTCTTCGGTTTCCATGCGGTGCATCACGCTCGTGGTCGCATAGCCGCGCACTTCATTCACGGGACCGGCAAGATTCATCATCAGATCGAGCGTGTGAATTCCCTGCGTGAGCAATACGCCGCCGCCGTCGCGCGCGCGGGTGCCGCGGCCGGGCTGCTCGTAATAAGTTTGTGGACGCCACAACCGCATCGCGGCCGAACAGGAAAGGATGCGGCCGAGGATGCCCGATTGCAGCGCTTCCCGCAGCTTGATCGCGGCCGGCTTGTAGCGATGCTGCAAGACAACCGCAAGTTTCACCTGCGCATGGCGGCAAAGGCGGACCACCTCCATCGCGCGGTCGGTCGAAGCTTCCAACGGCTTCTCCAGCAGAATGTGCTTCCCCGCCTTTGCCGCGGAACGCACCAGATCGAGATGCGTATTCGGCGGCGTGAGAATCGCGATTGCTTCGATGCTGCTGTCGCCGAAGATCGCTCCCGGCGTCTCTACCAGCGGAAATGAAAACTTGTCCGCGAAGGCCTTGCGGCGCGCGGGCGTCGGGCTGTAGGCGGCCACGACTTCAACGCGCTGCTCCAGTTCGATAAGACTTTTGGCATGCGGTGTTGCGGCCATGCCAAGCCCGATGATGCCGAACCGCCTGCGCGCCATTTCAGAAGCCGTATAATTTCGCCGGATTGTCCACGAGGACTTGTCTACGGGTCGTCTCCTCCGGAATCCAGTCGAGCAACACATCCATCAACATCGCGTCATCGGGCTTCTTGTGGACAGGCGGTGTCGGATGCGGCCAGTTGGATGCCCACAGCATCCGCTCCGGCGCCTTCTTCACAAGCTCTTTTGCAAGCGCACCCACATCGCCGTAATGCGGCGGACCGGCTTTCGAAGTTTCATACGGCGCGGACAACTTCACCCAGGTGCGGCCGTTGTCGAGGAGGTCCATGAGCACGCGGAATGCCGGATGATCCGGCTTCACCGGCTCGAGAAATTTTCCGGTGTGATCGACGACGAGCTTACCCTTCAGCTTTTTCAGGAGCGGCAAGCGCTCCGGCAGATCGCGCCCATCGAGCTGTAACTGGACATGCCATCCGAAATGATCGACGCGCACCGCCATCTCCTCGAGAATTTCCCACGGCAGAAATCCGCCGAGCATGAAAAAACGAATGCCGCGAGCGCCGAGTTTTGTGAGGCGATCAAGCTCTGCGTCGGCCGCGCTTTGGTCCACCACAACAATCCCGCGCGCGCTGTCGCCGATTTCCTTCATCGCATTCAGCGTCACCGTGTTGTCGGTGCCGTATCCCGCCGGCTGCACGACGACCGTGCGCTCGATGCCGAGCCGCTCGCGCACCTTGAGATAATCCGGCACCAGCGCATCGCCATGGGTGATCTTCGCACCCTTCGCGAACGGAAAGCGCGTATCGTAAATGTGCATATGCGTGTCGGTTGTGCCGGGTGGCGCCTTCAGCTTCGGCCTGCTCTCGGACATATCAAACCCTTCAGGATGGCGCGCGCTCGATGCCGCCGGCGAACCCGTCGCCCAAAACGGCCCGCCTTCATACCAGTCCCCAACGGGATCGGGCGAAAGTTTTGCCTGCTCACCTGCACATCAGCGAGATGCGTTTCGCTGTCATGGACAGCTTGTAACCAAATTTCAAGGCGTTGCTGGTGTCCCACCAGGCGCGGGCGTTGCCTGCCATTCCGTAGAACACTTCATCCTGGATCGTGGGGTGCTCAAGGCCGATGCGGATAAGCTTCGCGAGGTCTTCCGGATGCAGCCAGATCGACATTCGCCGCAGGTCGAGCGTGCGATCCGCACATTGCCGACAGCGCCGAGCGATTCACCGAAAGCCTTGCTCAGCCATAGCGCGTGTCCGGCGATCTCGCTCTGGCTGCCAGCATTTTGCTCAAATGAAGTTGCGCTGTGCGGCGGGACAGCGCAAAAGAGCCGCATGAAACCGGTAGTCGGCGTCATCGCACAGGGTGCCATGGGTGCGGGCGTGAGCGCCCGGCTGGTCGAGTACGGCGTGCGTGTGCTGACGTCCCTGGAAGGCCGCAGTGAAGCGAGCATCGCGCGCGCGAAGAAAGCGGGCGTCGAGAATGTTTCGGACGCCGAGCTTGCGAGCGCCGATTTTTTTCTCTCCATCGTGCCGCCGGGCGATGCGCTGGCGCTGGCGCAGCGGCTTTATCCGGTGCTGGCCGCATCGAACAAGAAACCCGTTTATATCGATTGCAACGCGGTCAGTCCCGAAAGCGCCAACGAAATCGGGGCGGTGATCGACCGGACCGGCGCGCCGTTCGTCGATGGTGGCATCATCGGCGGACCACCGCGCGCGGGCTATACGCCGGTGCTCTATGTCTCCGGCGCGGAAGCATCGCGCGTGCTCGCACTGAACGATTACGGATTGCGGATCAGACCGGTCGAAGGCGCGGAAGGTGCCGCCTCGGCGCTGAAAATGTCCTATGCCGCCATCGCAAAAGGACTGACGGCGATCGGTGCGGCTTCCATTCTCGCGGCCCAGCGCGCGGGCGTCGGCGAGGCACTCTATCGTGAGCTTTCCGAAAGCCGCCCCGATGTTCTCGCCTATCTCACCCGCAGCGTGCCGGACATGATCCCGAAGGCGTATCGCTGGGTCGCTGAGATGCATGAGATCGGCGATTATGCGGGCGGCGCGGAAGAAAAGATTTTCGACGGCATGGCGGGATTGTATGAGCGGCTTGCGGATGCGGAAGGCGGCAGGGAGGAAATCGACGCGCTCGCGCGTTTCTTCCGGCAGACAGACAAGAAATAATCCCTCGCCTCTGGCGCCGGATTTTTTCGAACGGGATGTGTGCGTTGTCGCGCGCGAACTGATCGGCGCGACGCTGCTGGTGAGTGGCGCGGGTGGAATCATCGTCGAGGCAGAGGCGTATCACCACACCGATCCCGCCGCGCATTCCTATAGCGGACAAACACCTCGCAACGCGGTGATGTTTGGCCCGCCCGGTTATCTTTATGTGTACCGCTCCTACGGCATCCATTGGTGCATGAATTTCGTCTGCGAGAAAGAAGGCAGCGCCAGTGCCGTGCTGATCCGCGCGATCGAGCCCACCCATGGGCTAAGCAAGATGCGCCGGCGCCGCGGCGTCAAGGACGAACGCCTGTTGTGTTCGGGTCCGGGAAAACTCTGCCAGGCGCTCGCCGTCACGCATGCCCATAACGGCTTGCCGCTCGACAAATCGCCATTCAAGTTATTCGCCCGCGGGGCAAAACCGGGAATCCTCGTCGGCCCGCGCATCGGCATCACCAAGGCTGCGGAGAAACCTTGGCGGTTTGGGATGAAGGGATCGCGGTTCTTAAGCAGACCATTTTGATTTTCTGTCATGCACCGCGAAGGCGGGGCATCCAGTACACGCAGAACAAAATTATTCGGGAATGAACTTACTGGATCATCCGCTTTCGCGGATGATGACAATGGGACTACGCCGCACCCTTCAAGCGCTCCAGCGCCTCGCGGATTTTGGCGCCGCGTTCCTCGGCCTCCGTGCGGCGCTCGTGCTGCTCTTCGATCACTTCTTCCGGCGCGCGGGCGACGAAATCGGCGTTGCCGAGCTTCTGGTCGATGCGTTTGATGTCGTCGTCCACCTTGCCGAGTTCTTTCTGCAAACGCGCGCGTTCGGCGTCGAGGTCGATCACGCCCTTTAAGGGAAGTGCCGCCACCTCGCCGCGCACCAGCAACTGCACGCTGCCCGCGGGCGGCGCGTCGATAAATGAAACATCGGAGAGGCGCGCGAGCCGCTTCAACGCGTCGTCCCAGCGCCCTGCCCGCTCCTTCGTCTGCGCGCTTGCGACCAGCGCCAAGGGAAGCTGGCTGCCGGCCGGCACGTTCATTTCGGATCGCACGGAGCGGATCGCGGAAACCAGATCGACCAGCCAGCCGATTTCGTTTTCCGCTTTTTCATTCTGCAGGCCGGAAAGCTTCGGCCATTCCGACAGCGCGAGCATCCGTTCGCGCTTCGGTCCCGTCTCGCCTGTGACGCGCCAGAGTTCTTCCGTCAGGAACGGCATGAAGGGGTGCAGCAGTTTCAGGATTTCATCGAGAACGAACGTAACCGTCGCGCGGGTTTCGTCCTTTGCAGCACCATCGGCGCCGGTCAGCGCGGGCTTTGCCAGTTCGATGTACCAGTCGCAGTAAACGCTCCAGACGAAACGATAGGCGGCGTTGGCGGCGTCGTTGAAGCGATAGGCCTCGATGGCTTTCGTGATTTCGCCGAGCGCCTTTTCGGTCTCCGCCAGAATCCACTGGTTCAGCGTTTCCTTGACGGATTTCGGATCGAACCCGGCAACACGGAACGCGCCGTTGAATTCGCCGAAGCGCGCGGCGTTCCAGAGTTTCGTTGCAAAATTTCGATTGCCTTCGACGCGCTGCATGGAGAGCTTGATGTCGCGGCCCTGCGCCGCCATCGACGCGAGCGTGAAGCGGAGTGCGTCGGCGCCAAGCTCGTCGATGATCGACAAAGGATCGATCACGTTGCCCTTGGATTTGGACATCTTCGCGCCCTTCTCGTCGCGGACGAGCGCGTGAATGTAGACGGTGTGGAACGGCACCTCTTTCATAAAGTGCAATCCCATCATCATCATGCGGGCGACCCAGAAGAAGATGATGTCGAAGCCGGTGACCAAAACACTGGTCGGATAGTAGCGTTTTACTTCCGGCGTCTGTTCCGGCCAGCCGAGCGTGGAGAACGGCCAGAGTGCGGACGAGAACCAGGTGTCGAGGACGTCTTCGTCACGGCGCAAAAGCTGATCCTTGCCGTAATGCTTTCTCGCTTCGGCTTTGGCTTCTTCTTCGTTGCGCGCGACGAAAAACTTTCCGTCCGGCCCGAACCATGCCGGGATCTGATGGCCCCACCAGAGCTGACGCGAGATGTTCCAGGGCTGGATGTTCTCCATCCAGTCGAAATAAGTCTTCTCCCAGTTCTTCGGGACAAACTCCGTGCGGCCGTCTTTCACGGCGGCCAGCGCCTCGACGGCCATTTTCTTAGCGTCGACGTACCACTGGTCGGTGAGATAGGGTTCGACCACGACATTCGAACGGTCGCCGTGTGGCACTTGGTGAGTGTGCGGCTCGATCTTCTCGAGAAGGCCCAATGTCGCAAGATCGGCGACGATCTTCGTTCTCGCCGCGAAGCGATCCATGCCGCGATATTGTTCAGGCACGCCGTCGTTCAGTTTCGCTTCGGTATCGAAGATGTTAATCAGCTCACGCTTGTGCCGCTTGCCCACATCGAAGTCGTTGAAGTCGTGCGCGGGCGTGATCTTCACCGCCCCCGTGCCTTTTTCCTTGTCGGAATATTCGTCGCCGACAATCGGAATTTCGCGGCCGACCAGTGGCAGCACAACCGAAGCATTCGCTTTCAGCAGCGCCGAGTAACGCTCGTCGTCCGGATTCACCGCGACCGCGGTATCGCCGAGCATCGTCTCCGGCCGCGTGGTCGCGACGACGATGTAATCGTGTTCGTAACCCGCGATTTTCTTCGCCAGCGGATAGCGAAAATAATACATGTGGCCGTTCGGATTGCGCTTCAGCACTTTCTCCAGTGCCGCCACATCCAGCGGTTTCGGATTGCCGTCGGCATCCTTCTCGTCATTCGACCATTTGAACGAGCCGCGGCATTCGACCTGCTGCACTTCAAGATCGGAAATCGCGGTCAACAGTTTCGGATCCCAGTTCACCAGCCGCTTGTCGCGATAGATCAGCCCGGCCTTGTGGAGAGCGACGAACACCTCGAGCACGGCCTTCGACAAGCCTGGATCCATCGTGAAGCGCTCGCGCCGCCAGTCGCATGACGCTCCAAGCTTCTTCAACTGGCGGATGATGGTGCCGCCGGATTCTTCCTTCCACGCCCAAACCTTTTTCACGAACGCTTCTCGGCCCATGTCGCGGCGGCCCGGCTCCTGCCGCTCCATGAGCTGGCGCTCGACCACCATCTGGGTCGCGATGCCGGCGTGATCCGTGCCCGGCTGCCACAGCACATCCTTGCCGCGCATGCGCTCAAAGCGGCAGAGAATGTCCTGCAAGGTGTTGTTCAGCGCGTGGCCCATGTGCAGCGAGCCGGTCACGTTCGGCGGCGGGATCACGATGCAGTAGGGCTCCGCGTCCTTGCGCTCCGGGCGGCCGGCATGGAACGCGCCCGCCGCTTCCCAGGCGCGATAGATGCGGTCTTCGACTTCCGAAGGCTGGTAGGTTTTGTCGATCATGTTGATTGTGCAGGCCGCGCGTTGCGCGCTAAAAAGCCCGTAACACCGCAAACTGTCAACGCTTTCCCCGCAGGCATCCGTCGTGTCCGAGACGCCAATCGACGCACGCACGGAACGGACGCCTTGGCGGGCAATCGTGTTCCTCTCCTTCGCCGCCTTCGCCAGCCAGGCGATGGTGCGGGTGACCGACCCGTTGCTGCCGCAGATCGCGCAGGACATCGGCACGACCGTGGGTGCGGCATCGATCGTGGTGACGGCCTACGGTCTGGCGCACGGCATCACGCAAGGAATCAGCAGTCCCTTGGGCGACCGTTTCCGCAAGTACCGGCTGGTCGGCATTCTCGCCGCCCTCACCGCGCTGATGACGCTCGCCTGCGGCTTCGCCACCGACCTCCAGACCCTCACGCTCGCGCGCCTCGGCTGCGGGATGACCGCCGGCATGATCATTCCGCTCGGCATGGCGTTCGTGGGCGATGTCGTTCCCTATGAGCGGCGGCAATCGGTGCTCGGCCGCTTCCTCACCGGCCAGATCACCGGCCTCGTATCCGGCCAGATCGCGGGCGGCGTGCTCGGCGATTTCTTCGGCTGGCGCTCGGTGTTCTTTCTGCTCGCGGCACTCTTCGCACTGACGTCGATTCTCATCTTCCTCGAAATCCGCCGCGATCCGAGCGTGGTAAAACCTGCGACAGATGCCGACGGCGGCATGAGCCTCGCCGACGGCTATCGCGCGGTATTCACGGAGCGCTGGCCGCGCATCGTCATCTTCGCGGCCTTCCTCGAAGGTGCGTTGATGTTCGGCACCTTCGCCTATGTCGGCGCCGACCTGAACATACGCCTTGGACTAAGCTTCAGCGCGGTCGGCGCGGTGCTCGCCGCCTTCGGCGTCGGCGGACTGCTGTATGTCGCTTCGGTGAAGCTGTTGGTCCGCCATCTCGGTGAGCGGCGCATGGTGCTGACCGGAAGCGTGCTGCTGTGCGCCGGGTATCTCGCGCTCGCCTTCGGGCATCACTGGGCGATCGCCTTCGGCGCGATCGTGATTACCTCGCTCGGGTTCTACATGGTGCATAACACGCTGCAGGTGCACGCAACGCAGATGAGCCCGCAGGCGCGCGCCACCGCGGTCGGCGTGTTCTCCTCGGCTTTATATTTGGGAATGAGCGCCGATGTCGCCGCGGCCGCACCTTTCTTCGACCGGCTCGGCGCGTTGCCGATTTACCTGACCGCCGCGTTCGTGTTTCCGCTGCTCGCGTTGTGCCTGGCGTCGCTGTTGAAGAAACGCGAAGGCGTTTAGGCGTCAGCGCCCGCCGCGCGAGACGCGTTCGATCTCGGCGCGCACCATGCGCTCGACCAGGCCCGGGAGATTTTCGTCGAGCCATTCCTTCAGCATCGGCCGCATCAGTTCCTGCACGAGGTCTTCCAGCGTACGGCCACGGCTGGAGAGAATGGTCGTCGCGAGCGAGCCGAAGGCGGCATTGACCGCGGCGGTTGTCTGGGAAGACATCAGATCCTCGGGTATCGCGGGCGCCATCGGTCGCGGAGCGGGCGGCAGTGCTGCGGATGCCATGGCAGCAGGCTGAAGCTTGGGTGCTGGAGCGGCGCTCATGCTGGCTTCCTCTCGGAAGACGATATCCTCGGTGTCGATTTGCTTGAAGCCATCGACCGGTTCGGTGAGATCGAGAACTTCCGGCTCGTCCGCGGGCTTTCCCGGGCTGGAAAAGAGCGCGTCGATGTCGTCCTGCTTGTTGCCGCCGGGCGGAGCCGCGGGAGCCGCCGGTTTCGGTTCGGGCTGCGCGGGTTTTGCAACGGGAGACGGAGCCTGCGGCCTTGCTGCGGGCGCCGGAGCGGGCTGCGCTTTCGCGGCGGGAACCGCGGCTGCGGCCTTTGCCGTTCCCGCTGCCGGGTCGGCTTCATCCGCAATGATCCGGCGGATGGAGGCGAGAATTTCCTCCATCGACGGTTCCTGTGCCCGGGCACTCTGTGACATTACTCGCCGCTCTCCCGCAAAGAAGAATTCACTCCGGGTTCCGAATCACGGAGAGAATCATTTGAGACGCCACGGAATCACTATGGCACCCGCTCCCGCAAGCGCAAATTCGACTGTGATTTTATGAACTGATTCGGTTGTGGCCGTCAGCGGCCATCGGGCGTGCGAAGGCCAAACCAGCGGTCCCGCACCTGGCTGAAATGCTCGGTCGGGTCATAGGTCGCGACCTTGAGCTGGAGCCGCTCGGCATCGAGCCGGCCGATCGAGGACAAAACCGAATAGGACGTCACGACTCGCGCGCGCTGCGCGCTTACGAGGTTCGACTGCGCGGTGACGAACAGGGCGCGAGAGTTGAGCACATCGAGAATGGTGCGCTGGCCGACGCGGTATTCCTCGATCACGCCGTCGAGCGCGATTTTCTGCGCATTCACCTGCGTGCGGGCGGATTCGATCAGCGCCCTCGCCGCTTCCGCCTGTGTCCAGAACTGCACAATGTTGGAGCGTACGAGGTCCCGGGTGCTGTCGAGGCGGAGGCGCGCCTCGCCAAGGGTTTCCTTGGCCTGACGGACGTTCGCGTATTCGCGCCCGCCCTGATAAATCGGCACGCTCGCGGTCACGGCGGCGACAGAGCTGTCGGTCCGCCGCACGCCTTCGCTCGGTTCGAAATCGCGGCTAATCGAGGCCGTCGCGTTGACCGACGGCAACAATGCACCTTCGGCGACTTTCACGCGCAGGGCGAAGACATCCACCGCGTATTCCCCGGCGAGCACGTCGGGATGCTCGGCGAGGCCGACTTCGATCAACATGTCGATCGTGCGGGGCAGCAAATGATCGATCGGCCTTCCCGGCGTGAGCCGTCCCGGCGCCTTGCCGACCGTCTGGCGATAGACTGCGCGCGAGGTCGCAAGGTTGGACTGGGCCTGAATCAGCGATGACTGCGCGCCGGCGGCCGCGGCTTCGGCGAGCGCCACATCCGTGCGCGTCACTTCGCCCACATCGAAACGATCCTTGGTGGCGCGCAGCTGTTCGCGCAGCGCCTCGAGATTTTGCCGCTGCAATTCCACGAGCGCCTCGTCGCGCAACACATCCATGAAGACGGTGACGACGGAAAGAAGAACCACCTGTTCCGTATCGCGCAGGGTTTCGCGCGCCTGCGCGACTTCGCTTTGCGCGGCACGCGTGGAGTTCACATCGCGGAAGCCGTTGAACAGGTTCTGGTCCAGCACCAGCGATGCGCCGCCGGGATTGGACGAGTTGCTGGTGGTGATGCCGCCGGTCGTGCGGGAACGGCGTGTGACCGTGCCGTAATCGCCGAGTGCCGTAATCGTCGGACGAAAACCCGACAGCGCGCGCGGAACATTCTCGTCAATGGCCCGGAGGGCGGCGCGTTGCGCATTCAGCGTCGGGTTGTTTTCGTAGGCCTGCCGCAAGGCTTCTTCGAGTGTGACAGTACCGGCCCCTACGCCCGCGCCGGATACGGTGGGTCCCGATGCGGCGACGACCGGTCCGGAGGGCAAAAGCATGAGGGACATCGCCAGCACGGCAACCAACCCCCTTCTCACGCGATCCCTACGCCGCCCCATTCCGCCACCTGGAAACCGAAAATACCAATCAGGGCCGGACTTTCGCCCTTCCCCCGCTCCGGGACAAGATAGAGACTGCTCAATTCGGTGGGAACTGCCGCATTGGCGCAGGGACGGCTTTCGTCGGGAAGCGCAGCAGTTTGGCCACACCTCTAATTGTGGCGGAACCGTCAGAAAACGAAACCGCGCGGCGCGTCAAAACCCGGCAAAGCGGGAGCAGCGGCGGTAAAGAGCGGCCGTCTGCTGATAACGCCGCCCGATTTCACATGCAGGATGGCGCGGCTCAGCGTACCCGTTCGCACAACGGCCCCGAGGCGGCCGCCGTCTTTCAATTGCGCAAGCAGCGCGTCCGGCACCAGTTCGGCCGAACCATTCAACAGAATCACATCGTAAGGAGCCTTCACCGGCCAGCCTGCGGGAAGCGAGCCGGGCACGAAGGTGACGTTGTTGACCCGCAATTCGGCAAGAATCTTTCTCGCCTGCGCCAAGAGGGTGTCTTCTTCCTCCAGCGCAATTACCTCGCCGGCGAGATGGCTGAGGACGGCGGAGGAATAGCCGGTGGCCGCACCCACATCCAGCACGCGGCATTCCGGCGTGACCTCCAGTGCCTGCACGAGTTTCGCAAGCACCATCGGCTCGAGCAGATAGCGGGCCGGCTTTCCGCCGGATGCCTCGCGCACCACCAGATCGTCGTCGAGATAGGCCAGGCTGCGGCGTTCTTCGGGAACGAAGCGCTCGCGCGGCAATTCCAGCATGGCGTCGATCAGGCGCGGCTCGGTCACATCGTTGGTGCGGACCTGGCCCTCCACCATTCCGCGCCGGAGCCGCTCGAAATCGATCATCGCAACCCTCGAAAATGCCCGTTAGTTCAGCGTAAGACCATTGATCCAGCCTCCCGGAAAAGGCAAGGCGGCCATTGGCGGGGGTGCGCCCGTTTGCTATCTACCACCCGCCTCGACGCCAAAAGCGGCGGGAATATAAGGCCACGTGGCGGAGTGGTTACGCAGAGGACTGCAAATCCTTGCACCCCGGTTCGATTCCGGGCGTGGCCTCCAATTCCTCGCTTAATCGCTTGGCAAGGAAATTCGCGGCGTTTATACGCTGCGCAGCCTTGCTGACGAATGCGCAGGCCTGTTCCGCGGTAGCTCAGTGGTAGAGCAATCGACTGTTAATCGATCGGTCGTAGGTTCGAATCCTACCCGCGGAGCCACAAAACTTCAGTCTCACGAGGCGGCGTCATGATCGATGCCGTGCTGAGTTTTTTGCATGGCCCAGTTTTTTCCAAGGCGTTCTCTCACAACGCTTGGTCCAAAAAGCCAGGTCAGGTCCACTCCTTGATGGTTACGATGAGCCAGAAATCCTCCGTTCCTCAAACCGTTAAATCTGTCTCATAAGCGCTGATATCGGACATGTGACTGCAACACGCTTTCTTCAACAATTCGAATAAATTGAATCCTCTCCTGTTGAAACGCATATCTAGAGAACGGAGCGCCCTTACTAACTCCACTCAAAATCTGGGACATGTTGTTCACCGAGGCGGTTGCTTTAGCGCCAAGCTTAAAATCCTGGAGCTGAAGATGGGCCTCGATGCCATCGGCAAAATAGTTTCGCGCGTGCTGGAATGCCTTGATTACTCCAGGAGAGTCACCGGCTCGCTGCTCTATCGCAAGAAGTAGCTCATCCAGAAGAAAAACGTGCATCTCCCTGAACGCAGCTTCGATTGCTGCTTTGTCTTCTGCCGCCATCGCGCGGTATATTCGCACAGCAAGGTTGGTCGTTCGAGTTGCGTCAATACGCTCCGCTTCCTGCCGAATACTTCCGTCCCACGAGTTCAGAATAAGGCTTGATGTAAAGATCCCAGTTCGACCGGTCCGCTTGCCAAGCCATGTTTTCAATTCGGCGCCCGAATAAACGTGATTACCCTCATATATATGTCTTATCTCGCGAAAGTTCTCGTGAGGATCCTTCAACAGCCTCCTGATCAACACATAGTCGCGGGCGAACTGCGTTCTGGACGACTGGACGTTGGTATGCAGTGAGCTTGGGCCGCAAATCGGCAGATCATTCCAGTACGAATTGTCAACCTTTGAGACAGTGGAAAGCTGGACTAACAGAAAGACAGAAAGACCGAAAAGAGCGCCGGAGGCTCCTGCGAAGGAAAATAGTTTGAAATTGTCGATCTCGTCCAAAATGCCCGGGTGCTGGGATTTTCCTGCCATGATCGCAACCTATGACTTGTCAGCTGATCGGCAAAATCTCGACCTAAATAATATAATGATCAGCGCGGATAGGATACTTACGATAAGGGCTAGGCTGGATGGCAGGAACAACGTCCATTCAATCGGCGTTCGAAGAGAGTCAATTCCCCAGATAGGAATGAGGACCACCAGCACTAGCCAACCAACGGGAATCAGCGCCCCAATCGTAATGAACACGCAGAGGCCAAACCGGAACTGGGACGAAAGCGGCAGATTGGCGATGATGACCGACGTGATCAGAATCAGGATCGCCAAACCGAACGAATGCGTGTGAAGCAGCCTGAGGGCGATGTTCGTAAGATCGATGATCTCAGCAATCCGATTCTGATCGATGATCTCGCTGCCGGAAAATCCGTGGATTTCCGGCCGGCGTATGACCTCCCTGCGAACTTTATCGAAAAAGACGTCCTGGAACGACACCAGCAACGTGCCGGTTGCCGTTCCGAGCAGCATCAACAGAAGTCCGGCGATTAGCGTGAAGGTCGGCGGTCTGCGTAACGGATTGCTATCTTCAACACTCATATCCAGCGTTTCCAATTGCGTCCGAGCGCCACCGACCGGCTCCCCTTACCTTACGGTATTCATCGCCTCACTGTGACTTCGCAAAGCCGGGCGGGCTGTAACGTACCGTCCACTGACCACCCTTCACCTGAAGAAGGAACAGCTCCTTTTCTGCTTCGCGCGGTTTCGTCGGATGGGTTTCAGGATTGATCATGATTGGTCCGATCATCCCTTCGAAACGGCCGACTTTCCCGAGTGCGTCCCGAAGCTTTCTGCGATCTTCAAGCAGCGATTCCGGCGTGTTCTTGATGTCCAGCTTCTCGATCACATCCTTAACGAGGTAGAGGATCTCGTAGGCCGTGTGACTGCGATCGAGATTCGCCTCCGCCTTGTAGCGCTCCCAAGCCTTGCTTTCGAGCTCGACGGCTCTCTTGGTCACCGGCGCAAAATTGGTCGGAACGATCATGTTCTCCGCTAGCGCTGGACAGCCGACAATGACGGTTGCGCCGGCAAGACTGCTAATCGCGACGATCACTTTTGGCTTATAACCCTGCTTCGCCAGTTCCGCGAACGAAGGACAAGTCGTGGGCTCATGCGTGAGCGTCACGTAAATGTCGGCATTCGCCTTGGTGAGCTTTGCGACCTGTTTGCTGTATTCGGTGTCCTGCCAGCCCCACTCGACAACATCGAGAAGCTTGAAGTGGTCGGACTTGTCCATGAGGGGCTTCACGATGAGCTTCCACGTCGAAGCGGAGTGCGCAAAGTCCGGCTCCCAAGCAACCGCAACTGTTTTTAGCTCAGGCTGCTTCTCCTTCAGATTGGCGAACAGGAGATCGTACATGGCCGGCTCGTCTACCGTGTTTCTGAATACCCACGGAGACAATTTGGCGAGACCGAACTTGCTGGCCGTGTCAGTGAAGAACAGGAATTGTAATCCTTTATCTTGCGGGTCGTCGAGTTTCTTTTGAAGCGTATTGAACATCGGTTCCGCGTTTCCGGAGCACGTGGGGCCCAGCGAAAACAGAACCTTATCGATCTGGTTCAGCCTCGAGAGCAGCGCCATCGCTTCATCTGGCTTGCAGGCGTCGTCATAGGCGAACAGCTCCATCTTGACCCGCTTTCCGCCGACCTGGACGCCGCCTGCGGCATTGATCTCCTCGATGGCGAACCTACTGAGATTTAACGCCCCTTTTCCGGTGATGGCGACGCCTCCCGTCAGCGCCCACATTCCTCCGATACGTAAGCTACCCTCATCCTGAAATGCCTTTGCCGGAATCGAGAAGCAAAGAGCTGCCGCCATAACAGAGCCTAAGAGAACCTTTGTTTTCTCATGCGCGCTGAAAGCCATTTGAGCATTCTCCCATGTTCAATTTTGATGCTTGTGATTTTGCTTCCTTCTGCGTTAACCGGGATTCCCCAGATGACTCTGACCGGCCCCCACTGAGTGGTCCACTGCTAATGTTAGATTAGGGGCTGCTTGAACGCCAGCGTGGCCAGCGGAGCAAATATATATGGCGCAGCTTCGCTAAAATCTCTTCCGGCTTGTCTCTCCCTCACCATCTCAGTCCTCCTGAATGTCAAAAAACATACTTCAAGTCGGACCAATTCAATGGGGGTGGATCAATCTATCTGGCCGGTATCACACCACCGGAACCGCCGCCTCCCCCCGGTCCTGAAGGACCGGTAATTGTGCTCTTCGACGGCGGCATGCCTTTCGGCTGTGCCTGCTGCCAGTTCGGCGGCTGATAGGCGGGCGGCGAAGGATTTTGAGCCATGTATTGCGGAACGGGATGCTCGGCGAGGCAGGCTTCCGAAATCGGAATGCAGTCGCGGTCGCTGTGCTTGGCGCGCCGCAATCCGCATTGCGCGGCGCGTGCGCCGCACAGATAGGCACGCGCGCATTCCAGGAAAGCGTCGCGCTGCGAGGCGACTTGCAAGGGGAGCCTGCAATCCGGCTTGTAGCGATCGCCGTCCCGGATCCAGCGCTTGTCCTGCGGCTCGAACCGCGCATAGAGGCTCGGCGCCGTCTCGCGCGTAACGACAATATCCTCCTCGGACACTTCTTCGTTGCCGGTGATTTTCTTCAGCGACTCCATCAGCACCGTATCGCGCATGCAAAGTGCCGCATTCTGCTCCATGCCACGCATCATCTGGGCAAAATACGGGAAACAGCGGCGGCCTTTCTCGGGAAGTTGCGGCGGGTTCACGCGATAGGGATCGGGGAGTTTTGCTTCTTCGTCGTCGTCTTTTTTCTTTGGCGGGTCTGACATCGCCCCGGTCGAAGATCGAGGCACCTGTCCTGAGCGGGAGAGACCAAGCGCATCAACGATTGATCCCGCCAAACCCGTCAGTTGATCTACCACTCCCGGTTTGGCAGAGGGCGGCGTTGCATCTTTTTGAGGGGACGGCGCAAGACGCGCAGCTTTTTCTTGCGGCACAGCCGCAAATTCACGCTTCCCCGGCTCCGGACAATCCGCGGCGCTGCTTCCGCCGGTGCCGGTGATGTCGCTGCAATTGGCGGAACGGCCGTAGCGGCTTGTGGAATTCTGCGGAGGCGGAGCAGCGGAAACTGCCGCCTGTTGTTGCTGCTCGGTCTGCTGCTGTGCTGCCTTGAATTCCTCCTCTCCCTCCCCGCCTCCGTCAGCATGCATGCCATCTTCCGGGCTGTCTTCTTCGCAAAGCCGGATATTTTCCTGAATGATGCTGATCTTTTCCTCGGCAGGCCGTCCGTTCCCGACTGATCGCAAATTTCTGCAGACGCCTTCCGCGGCCTGTCTCAGCGAAAGTATTTCCTCAGCTTTCGAGAGTTGTTCGCGGTAGATCGGCACAATGCGCTTGCAGAAGTTATCCTCGCCGAAAGGAAGCGCACTCCAGGTGCTTACGCCAAACTCCCCTTGCAACGCATCCTCAAACCATGACTCGGCGTCTTGCACCGCTTCATTGTGTTCATCCACGGTGTCATCGCATGAGTCGGCAATCGCCTGCGGGGTGCCGTAGCAAAGGGCCAATATCAGAAGTGAAACGAGGAATCGGCGCATCGGAAATTCCGGCACAATATCCTGTAAAAAAGACTAGGCGGCTCGATTCAGTTCTGGCAACCAACTTTCTCGTAAATTCAGGCACAAGCATCAGTTGATTCTCAGCCGAAATGATTGGAGGGGCCGCTGCACATGGGTGTGTTCTTCCCGGTATTCATGGCGGCGCTTGCGGCCGGAGTTCCGGAAATCGCGCTTGCCCAGCGCGCCTATGCCGCTGTTGGGAGAATAGCGGAAGTGGGCCGACTAGGTGGGGCTTGGCCGATTTATGAGTACGCGCCCTAGCTAAGAGGCGAAGCGCAACTCTCGGATTTCTTGCAAAATCCCCCGAAAAGCGGGTTCTGGCGCAAGGCACAGAGTTCGATACGTGTCCAAGAAGGGGAGCCAACAAAACTTCAGTCTCACGACGCGGCGTCATGATCGATGCCGTGCTGAGTTTTTTGCATGGCCCAGTTTGTTTCCAGGGCCTTCTCTCACAAGGATTGGTTCAAAAAAGCCAGGTCAGGTCACTACTTCCAATTGGATGAAACAAGGGGCTCAGGTCACTTTTGAGCAGACCTCTATACAGTTGCATAGCCCGTCTCCTGATCCATTGTTGAAGTCATCTGTTTTGTTGCTGCAGTTCAGCTAGCACCTGAGGAAGAATCGCGATCAGATTTTTGCCCGGACAAAGCGTCTGAGCATGATCCAGGTGCATTGAAATTTTTGAGATCTGAACGTGCCAGCGCGAGGCCTGCCAAATCAGAACTTTTTTGAGTGCTGCGATCTGCGCTGCCGTTGGCTGCTCGACTTCGAAATTGCCCTCGAGCACAACCTGAACATGGCCGGTAGTATCGTATTTGGTGTTGGTGTCACCGGCATAATTGACATCTCGACCCTCGCCCACCGTGCCATCGACACCAATGTAGTAGTGATACGGAAGATCTGGCCATGGTGGCAGTGTGCGGCCGTCCGCCATTTTTCGCGGCGACTGGGAAAATTTCTGCAAACCCCGCAGTTTATCCGTCAACCCAAGGCGAGCGTTTTGCTTCGCTCCGGTGTGATGCACGATGATGCTGTAAGGTTTATGAGGTCGCATCCCTAGCAAGGCGGGAGACGCACCCCAGGCGGCTCGCGACAGCAGCGGATGTGTGGTTGTTTCCTCCGTAAATGCAGGCAAGTTGGCAGTCAACAAGATCAATACGCTGAGTACAAAAAATGCGATCAATGCCCTTGGATTTGCAAACATCGCGATTACTCAATTCGCAGAAATCTGCAAGGGACCCGGCCACGGAGTTCGTAGTAGCTGACCTCACACCATTCCGTTCCGCCCTGGATGCGGCACGAATAAAAACACATGTTCTCCGCGTAATCCGGAATCACGCCAAGCTTGCCAAATACTCCCGAAGGCCCCGGATGGATTACATGCCTTGACATACGCATCATGGATTGCATGCCTTGACATACGCATCGCGGATATTGGCGCCAGTGCGTGCACCTCCCGCATAAGCCTCGGCTTCCGATTGCTGATTGAATGGTCCAGCAGCGGTGACCCAAAGTCCCGGAGTAAAGTTCTTGCATTGGCTAGTATTAAAGACGCGCCAGCCATAGCCAAGCTGGCTCGCTCGTGATTCCGCAATAGCCCGCTGCGGGAAAGAACCCGCGATGGCATAGAAATTTCCCGAACTCACACCCGAAGGTGCGGGCACCGGACCCGGCGCTCCCGCAAATACGCAATTTCCACCGGAGAAAACGTAGCCGGGCGGACAGGATGGCGTAATCGCCGGCGCAGCGGCAACGGGATCGCACCGCCCCTCAAAAAAAACGAAGCCGGGCGGACAAGTCGGGGCCACGGACGGCTGCACGGCAGCTGGAAGCTGATACTTATTCGCCTTGTAGTCCTGGCCGAATTTCGTGAGCGGCTTCATGCTGGTACCGGGCGTCGCATGACACGAAGAACAATCAAGACCGGTTGCTTCCTTGAAGGCGATGGTGGCTTTAGCTATGCCGGCAGGCGCCAACAGATATCCTGCGCTCATAACATTGATGGCAATCAATCTTGCCAAGCCGATAACGGCAGACTTCATGCGCTTCATCCCCTCGATGATCTGCATTTTTACGGGAATCGATTCGACATTCCAAAGAAGCAAAAGCGCTTCGTGACTGGATCGTTCACGAGCCAAGCAAGGGCAGAGTGATTTTTGTGATTTGCGCCGACCGGCGGCATCGGGCTGCTGATTTTTAACGGCGGTTCCGGTATCTCACCGTTTTATTGCAGCGCTCAGACAAACAAATCAGCTTGCCTATGCAAAAATACTAAGATGCCTAAGATTCGAAGTCCACTGACCTGGGAGCCTACTGCCTTAATTACTCGCAGCCTTTAAGACGGCGATTTTTCGAAGTCGCCGTCGTAACAAACACAAAAAGGCAGCGCTCTGCGCTATCGGTGGGCTAATCAACATTTGAAGCCGGAATCTGTTTCGGGTAGCATCTCTGCGCCCCGTTTCCTACATTTATGTAGGGGGCAAATGGTTTGCAGGCTTCTTGGCAACACCAACTTCATGGGACGGACCGATGCGAAAATTGATTTTGGTAAAAGTTTTAAGTTTGGGATTGGTGCTGTCGGCCATCGGCGCAGCCAACGCTACTATCGTCTTTCAAGAGTCCACCGGCTTGGATTGCGCGTCTTGCCACGCGACTCAAGGTACCAACATGAAGCAGCTCACGCCGTTTGGCACGGGCTTTAAGGCCAATAAGTATCAACTTCCCGTAGCCGCTCCCGCCGCGCCAGCCGCGATCACTCCGACCTGTCCGTCGGGCTTCGTTTTCGCAAACGGAAAATGTGAAGTGGCCGCTGTCACTCCACCAAACGTAACGCCCTCATGTCCGGCAGGATTTGTATTCTCAAGTGGAAAATGCATGGCGGTCGCTGTCACACCCCCGGTCAGTGTCGCCGGTGTAATGAATGAAAGTCAGGCCCGCGTTGCGGCCGCCAAGATTCTTAAGGGCGATCCGTATGGCAACAGTTTCGAGCAGATTTCGAAGAACATTGACGAGGTGCACTTCATCTCAGGCGGCAATATCTGCGGAGCGCGCGTGACAAAACCGGTCTGGCAATTCCAGATCGTCGTGCCGAAAAGTCGTAACCCATCGGGCGATCACGAAATCCGTGGCTCGCTCGTCATCGATGGCCGAACTGGGAAAATGGTTTGCGCCAAATTGCCGTTTCTCGACTGAGCCCTGTATCCGTCAAGAGCGAAGCGGTAATAAATTGCGGCAGGGGCGTATCGCGTCATTGGCCTGACGGATTTTTTGTACCAGCACGATAGAGAGACTATTGCATTTGCATCCCGCTGGTCCAAAAATATCCGTCAGGTCACCTTCCCTGCGCGTCATCGGCGATATTTCTGCCTTCGAAATCACGTGATGCGAGTTAAGGCCGCTGTACGATTTGACCTGACTTGCAGTTTCCCTCGATGGCGAAATCAGCCGCAAGATAGCAATAATCGCCACGCACGCAAAAAGTCGGTCGTCCCTGCGCCTCGTTGGGCCAGTATTGGGACGGCTCGATGCGCTCACCCCGCTTTAAGGTAAACGGAGCGGGCCGAGACGCTCCGTCATATTCCACCGACGGAGAGTCCCTGAGGGCTGTTGCGATACACTTTTGATCCGCTGCCATGGCCGCTAGAGGGGAAATTGAGACAAGGACGCAAGCGGTCGCTATCAGAAGTTTCGATCTACCCATTGGGATTTGCCCTTCCAAAGTTGTGGTGAGGTGGCTTTAATCGGCCCCCACTGAGTGGTCCAGTTGCAATGTTAGGGCCAAAACTCATAAATCTCGTAACTCATTGAGTTGGAATCACTTTTGGATTCCTCGCCGGTCGTGGCATGTGAAAAGCGCGAGTCATCTCTTTAGGGGCTGCTTGAACGCCAGCTGGGCGGTTTCCATGGGACGTGCCTTGGTGGCACGCGGGGCTAAATATTTGACAGTCGGAAGAATTGCCGTTGACGTTCAACGAGCACCGTTAGAGGCGTCTGACACTGTAAGTCATTGAAAACAATAGCGGGTAGTTCCCCTACCCGCGGAGCCACTTACTTATAAAATAAAATAATTCCGCCCATTTTCAAAATGACGCGCCTTGGCGTCTTGTGTCTCCACAGGCTGCAATGGGGAGCAAGCGATCAGCTTGGACGACCAGCTGTTTTCAGCCGCCGTCGGTTTCCGAAAGCAAATCACTCGGAGGCGGCAATGTGCGGCGTTTCATGCAGCACGACATTCAACAGCGAGGTGTGGATTTTCAGATCGCCGTTATATTCAATCAGGCCCAGCTTTCGAAACTTGTTTCATGAAAAAACTTACGCGCGAACGCGTGGTGCCGATCATCTCCGCAAGCGTCTCCTGACTAACCTTTGCAATGACCGCCTGCGGTTTGCTGTCCTTGCCATAATTCGCCAATAAAAGAAGCGCGCGTGCCAAGCGTTTTTCGCTGGAATTGAAGAGTTGATCGACCAGATCCGCTTCAACGCGAACGGTGCGCGCCAGTAGATGCGAAACAAACATCTCGGAAAATGCCGGCTCGTCGTAGAGGACCCGGACCATGGTTTCCCTATCGACCCGCACAATATCGCAATCGGTTAAAGCGGCGGCGGTCGCCAGGCGCAGCGGCTGTCCCGCGAGACTTCCCTCGCCGAAGAATTCACCCGGGCCCAGGACAGCGACAATGGCCTCTTTTCCCTGAGTAGAAATGACGGTGATCTTGACCTTGCCTTTTTGAATATAGAAAACCGCATCGCAGGAATCGCCCTGCGAGAAAATCGCTTGATTCTTCTTGAGCTTTAATTGCGTTCTTCCGCCATTAATCGTGGCGAGGAATACCTTGGGGTCGAATGTACCTTTGTTTGGTTTCTTTGCCATCGTCAATGTGCTCGCCAACGCGCAATTAATAATTCGTTTTTTCTAGACTCACCAGTCCATTTTTCTGTTGCGAATTACGGTTTTCAACAGCGCATCATTGTTCAAAAAATACTCGCGCCATGAGCAATATTGAACACTCTAAATGAGCAATATTGTACACTATAAAATGAGCAAAATTGAACAGCCCTCATGAGCGCTATTGAACAGCCCTTCGCAGGCGTCTGCTTCGGCCTTCTCGGCTGGCGGATACTCGTAGAGCCCGCTCTTCTTGCAAATTCGGGATGCTGCCGTTGGCGCATCCACGACAAGCGGAATCGGTTACTCCGGAAAATAATTTAAACTGAAACAAAAACTTGAACGCATCGGCTTGCACTTTGAATCAGTGAGAACCTGCCCGTGCGTTTCCAATTCGCAGGACGCCCGCCGCGCTAACGCACGGCGTCGCGCGTCGCGGTTTTCCGCGCGCCGTCCTTCTTGCTCGCGCGAGCCTTGCGCGTTTTTGTCTTCGCCATGCGAACGCCCCGGGAAAGCATACACTGATACCCGAGCGGCGGGCGGCCATCCAGTGTTGCGATTTGCTGCCTATGTGCACGCGCGCTATTGCTGGGGCATGACCGATCCCGCCCAAAGCCCCGGCCCGCTCGCCGGCATCCGCATCCTCGACCTGACCACCGTGATTCTCGGCCCGTACGGGACGCAGATTCTTGCCGATCTCGGCGCCGACGTGATCAAGGTGGAGTCGCCGGAAGGCGACATCATGCGCCATGTCGGGCCGATGCGAAATCCGGCGATGGGGCATGTGTACCTGAACATCAACCGCAACAAGCGCAGCATCTCGCTCGATCTGAAACAGCAGCCTGCGCGCGACGCGCTGAAGAAACTCGCCGAGACCGCGGACGTGTTCGTGAGCAACATCCGCCCGGCCGCCATGGCGCGGCTCGGACTTGGGCCGAAGGATATTTGCGGCGTGAACCCGCGCATCGTTTATGTCAACGTCACCGGCTATGGCGCCGGCGGCCGCTATGCCGGCAAGCCCGCCTACGACGATCTCATTCAGGGCATGTCCGGCATCGCCGCGATCACCCGCGATGCCTGGGGCGGCGAGCCGCGCTACATGCCGAGCACCATCGCGGACCGCACCACCGGTCTCTACATGGCGAACGCGATCTCTGCCGCACTCGTGCATCGCGAGCGCACGGGACGCGGGCAGTCGATCGAGATTCCGATGTTCGAAGTGTTCGCCGAATATGTGCTCGGCGATCACCTCGGCGGCCTCGTGTTCGATCCGCCGGTCGGGCCGCATTACTACCCGCGTCTCGTCTCGCCGCACCGGCGTCCCTACGCAACGAAGGACGGCTACGTCTGCACGCTTGTTTACACCGACGCGCAATGGCGGAATTTCTTCAAGGCCATCGGCCGCGAGGAACTGATGAACGACAAGCGCTTCAACAACCATGGCAACCGCGCCGAGAATATCGACGAGGTCTATGCCTTCATGGCGGACACGCTGAAGACGCGCACCACCGCCGAATGGCTGAAGCTGATGGACGATGCGGATATTCCGGTCATGCCGCTGAATGACATCCACAGCCTGATTAAAGACCCGCATCTCAACGACGCCGGTTTTTTTCAGTTCAGGGAACATCCGACCGAGGGGAAAATCCGTGTCACGCAGGTACCGGGCTCCTATTCCGAGCATCAGGTTTCCGTGCGCAGGCTCGCCCCTTCGCTCGGCGAGCACACGGAAGAAGTCCTGCGCGAGGCGGGATTTTCAGGTGATGAGATCGCGAAGCTGAAACCGAAGGGTTGAGCTTTTCGGCGCTGAAAAAATTAGCTCTGTAATGCCGAAACATTGGAGATCGCCATGCCATCGATCCAGCCATTTCTTTGGTACAACAAGGAAGCCGAAGAAGCGGCAAATTTCTACGCGGGACTGCTGCCGAATTCCAAGGTCGGCCATATCAGCGCGCTCCCGGTGGATACGCCGAGCGGCCCGGCCGGCTCGGTGAAGGTCGTGGAGTTCACGCTCGTCGGCCAGCCCTTTATGGCAATGAGCGCGGGCCCGCTTGATCCTTTCAATCACGCGATTTCGCTTATGGTCATCGTCGATACGCAGGCGGAGATCGACAGACTATGGGAAGGTCTTTCAGAAGGCGGCAAGAAGGTCGAATGCGGCTGGTTGCAGGATAAGTACGGCCTTTACTGGCAGATCGTGCCGGCCATCCACTTCGAGATGATGAAAGACAAGGATCCGGCCAAGGTGAAGCGCGTCACCGAAGCAATGCTGAAGATGACGAAATTCGTGATCGCCGATCTGCAGAAGGCCTACGATGGCAAATAGCCGATTTCGCCGGTTTTTCGGCCGCCGTGCGAAGCCTGCCGCTTCGTGCAACCGAGTTTCTGCGCGCCTCCCGGGGGCGCCGAGCATCGATTGCTGCAGTTCACGGCCCGCAGAAACATCATTCTTGTGCAACGTATCGCGAAAGGCTCAGTCGAGCCACTTCCCTGTCAACGACAGCAGGCCGCGATGCCGGCTTCGCCGGAGCGCTCCGCTTGTACCGGCGGACACGGCACCGAGCCATAAGAACAGAATACGCAGCAATCGCCGGGCCTCGGTCGCAGCTTGATACCGCAGCCCGCGCATTCGTAGACAATCTGACATGCGTCAGTCGGCATACGTTCGGTCTTCGCAACACTGCATCCGGGACACGTGATAACGGATTTATCGATCATGCCACTTCCCCATCCGCCGCCCAGTTTTGCTGAGGCCACGATAGGAATCATACAATTGATCCACATCAAAATGGAAACCCAATCAGGCGTTAGTTTGTGATTGTTCGATGGTTGGCGCAACAAGGAACAATGCCATGATGTATGGTTGGTGGGACGGTTCTTCGGCGCCTTGGTATGGCATGATTTTTGGTCCGGTCATGATGATCGTTTTCATCGTCCTTACGGTGCTGATCATCGCTTGGGCATTACGCGCATTTGGTCTCGGGTGGCAATCCGACTCGCAGGGAGGTAGCACTCCACTCGATACGCTCAAGCACCGCTTCGCGCGCGGTGAAATCGATCGCGCGGAATATGATGAGCGCAAGAAACTATTATCCGATTCATAAGGCGCATCGCTTTACAGCGATGCGCAGCCGTTCTGGCGTTCCACAATCGGAAGCGCTTCGTATCGCACAATATGGAAAGAGCATGGGTCGTATCATGAAAGCCCTTACACTGGCTGCCTTGGCCTTCATCGTGTCGTCGTCTTTGGCGTTCTCACAGCAGGAGCCGAAGGTAAAACCGCTCTCGGTATCAGAAGACCCCACCAAGGCAACTATTTTAGTCGGCCGTTCCGAGGCAGCTGGAATGGTCATTCAGTTCGAACTCGAACCTGCCACGACAATGATCATGCTCGTAGGCACCCCGCCGAAGCCAATGGAACATGCCCCTGCCGCCGGCGAGATCTACCATGTGGAAGTGAAGCCGATCGATCCGCGCTCAAAGACTCGGGTTGCCTACGCACACATTGTCTTCGAGGCAACGAACAAAGACACCGGAAAATCGCTTAAAGGAGAGCTGCATCCCATGTGGGGTGGCAGTGGTCTCCATTATGCAATGAACAGCGCCCTTCTCGGCGACGGTACATACACGTCGACGATCACGATCCATGCACCAACCTTCGGCCGGGCACCCAAGGACAAGGATTTGTTTATGGTGCCTGCAGTGGCAAAGTTCCACTTCAAGCTAAAGGATCGCGTGCTCACAGAGGTGTCAGAACCGAGCCCTTTGCCAAACTGAACCCGATACAGCAACAGTATCGTGATCTGAAGAATCGGACAAACCCGCCGATCATGCTCCTACCGCGATAGCGGTTTAGTGCAATATAATTGCGCGATGAAGAAATTTCCCGCAGCGCAATGGCTTGGGCCGATCGTTTTTGTCGGCCTCTACGTCCTCCTCGAATGGATGAGTTACATCCACGAATACAAGGACGTTCCCATTACGCCCTGGAATCCCGGCGTCGGCGTGATGTTCGCCATGATGATCCTGCGTGGCCCTGTCTATGCAGCAGCACTTTTCGCGGGCGTCGTCCTTTCCGAACTCTTCGTGCTCCAGAGCGATCTGAGCTGGTATTTCATGCTCGGGATTGCCGCTTCCATTGCAGGGGGCTATCTCGCCGCCGCCATCGCCGCGCGGCGCTATTGGCGGCTCGATGTCAGCCTTCGCCGGCTTTACGACGTGCTCGCGATGTTGGGTGCCGGCATCTTCGGTGCCGTGCTCGTGACGCTGCTGCTGACGCTTCTCTTTCTTTTTGCGAATACGCTCGATCTTGCCGATCTTTCATCGGCGTCGCTGCCGCTGCTTCTCGGCGACATGATCGGCATTGGCGTGATGACGCCGCTCGTGCTCCGGCTTGCGCAATTGCCTCATGACCGGTGGTGGAATTTCGTCGTGCCGCTGATACCGGAAACTGTCGCGTTCGGCATCTTCATTTCAGTCGCGCTGTGGCTGATTGTCGGCGGTGGACCAGGCGGGTTCAAATTTTTCTATCTGCTGTTTCTTCCTGTCGTGGGTGCAGCATTGCGTCACGGACTGGACGGCGGCTGCCTCAGTCTTGCGACGATTCAACTGGGCCTTGTCGGCATGCTGCACTACTTCGGATACGGTGCCGATGAATTCACCGAATTCCAGGCGCTGATGCTCGTGCTCACCGCAACCGGGCTGATCATCGGCGTGGAGGTGAGCGAACGGAAGGCCGCCGAAGCCTTGCTGAAGGAAAAGGAGAACGAAGCGACGCTCGCGGCGCGCTTCAATCTGGTGAGCGGCATGGCATCCGCCCTCGCCCATGAAATGAACCAGCCCATGACCGCCGCCCGCGCGCTGGCCCGCTCGGCGCAGGAGATCATGTCGAAACCCGATGCCGATCTCGCCCGCGCGGGCTCGAACATTTCCTCCATGGTCGCCCAGATCGATCATGCCAGCAACATCGTGCGGCGGATGCGCGAGTTCCTCCGGCGTGGAAAGCCGCGCTCAAGCACTTTGGACGTTGCGACGATGCTGAACGATGCGCTGCTTCTGATCCGCGGCCAGGCCAATGCCGCGAAGGTCAAAATCGAACTCGAAGTTGCCGCGAACCTGCCACCGATTCAGGGCGACCAGATCCAGCTGCAGCAGGTGATCCTGAACCTCGTGCGGAATAGCATCGATTCCATCATATCATCCCGCACACTGGACGGAATTGTGAAGATTTCCGCGCGCGCAATCGAGAAGCCGCGCCGCCTTGAGATTTCGGTATCCGATAACGGCGGCGGAATCTCCTCCGAAGTCGCCGGGCGCCTGTTCGAGCCGTTGGCCACATCGAAGCCGGATGGATTGGGACTGGGGCTTCCCATTTCCTCATCCATCGTCCAGGCGCACGGCGGAAAACTTGTATTACAGTCGCATTTGCCGCGGGCGACGGAGTTTCGGGTATTGCTTCCGGTGGATTAGTATCCCTCGCGATGGCGCAGACGCAGACTATTTTCATTATCGACGATCAGGAATCCGTGCGAAGCGCGCTGGCGGAAATGCTCAGCGTGTTCGGATACAACGTGGAAACTTTTGAATCCGCTGACGATTTTCTTGGCAAGCTCGATGGCGAGCGGTCGGGCTGCATCGTGGCGGATGTTCGGATGCCGGGAACAGACGGCATTGAGCTGACGCGAGAACTCGCGCGCCGGCAGGTTGGGCTTCCGGTTGTGCTGATTTCCGGCCACGGCGACGTGCCGATGGCGGTCGCCGCCATCAAGGCGGGTGCGGAAGACTTCATCGAAAAGCCTGTGGATGACATCCAGCTTGTCGCCGCGATCAATCGCGGGCTTTCGCATACCACCGAGCGGCTCGCGCAGTCGCAATCGCTGCAAAGCCTGAAGGAACGCTTCGGGCGGCTCACGCGCCGGGAAGCGGAAGTGTTCGACCTTGTGGTTCAGGGGTTTACCAGCCAGGGAATCGGCGCCCAGCTCGACATCAGCCCGCGCACCGTCGAGTCCTATCGAGTGCAGATCATGGAGAAGATGCAGGCGGAAAGCGTCGCGGTGCTTGTCCGTTTTGCGGTCCGGCTCGGGCGTATTACGCCGTAAAAAACTGCGTAATTTTACCCATGTATCGTTTCGGATAGGCCGCGCCGCGCGGATCACTATCATTTTCCCCACTCATTCGATGATGGAAAGCACTCCCCGATTTTTTCGGGTGCTGGCATTCCAGACGGGGCAACCGGTGACAAATACGGAAGCGACTGCGGCAAGCCTTGCAACAGCGGTGATCCTCTCCGCCGCCGCCACATCGATTCCGGCGCCGCTCGTTTTGCCGGTGGTGAGCATTGCCGCCGTCGTCACTGCACTGCTGATCGCAAGCTTTGCATGGCTGCGTACCAGCAAGCAGAAAACCGACGGCATCAATTCGTGGGACGTCGCCGGCGGACTGATCTTCGTTGGCTTCGCCGCCGCACTTCTCAGCAATCCCGAAGCCGCGTTGCCGCTCTTCGAGCAGGCTTCGAACTAAATCCAGTCAAACCAGAAAGGCACCCCGCAATCCGATAGCGCAAAACCACATACCAGACCGGGCCCCTCTGGCAGCGATGGCGCTGCGATGTCGGACTGGAACTCAACAGGAGCCCGTCTTGTATCCATGTCCGTGCGGCACGCTCTGCCGCGCATTGATCATCAATAGAAATCCCGCGTTTCAACACGCCCATAAATTTGGATCGCTCGTCACTTTGTTGACGGGACGATTTTTTGCGACTCCAACCGCGCATAAGCGCGGGACGATCCAGATCAATCTTGCATCCTCGGGGAAATACCAATGGGGCTAACTACTCTTCAATTGCTCACACTCGCCGTTTTCGCGGTCACGATCGTCGCCATCGTCATCAACAAACTGGACGCAACGATAGCGGCGCTGCTTGGCGTCGCGGTGATGGTGTGGATGGGCACCATGACCGAGGTCGAGGCCGCGGAGCTTGTCGACTGGAACGTGATGGCTTCCTGGTCGGAATTGGGGTGCGGTGAAAGAGGGAGCCTAACGTATGACTGAATTTCTGACGCCTGGGATGCTATCAGCGCTTCTTCAGGTCATCATAATCGACTTGGTCCTGGCCGGCGACAACGCCATCGTCATCGGGCTGGCCGCGGCGGGATTGCCGAAGGAGCAACGCAACAAGGCAATTCTGATCGGCATCATCGCCGCGACAGTCCTGCGCATCGCGTTTGCTGGAGTGACCACACAACTTCTGCAAATGGTCGGTCTTCTGCTCGCCGGCGGCATCCTCCTGCTCTGGGTATGCTGGAAGATGTGGCGCGAACTGCGCACCACATCCGAACAGGAGCATGATGCGACCGAGGCACTGACGGGCACTGATATCGACGCCGACGGCGCGATTGCCGGCCATGCGAAGCGCAAGACATTTGCCCAGGCTGCCTGGCAAATCCTGATTGCTGACGTGACGATGTCGCTCGACAATGTCCTGGCCGTCGCGGGCGCCGCGCGCGACTATCCATACGTGCTCATATTCGGACTCGTATTGTCGATCGCGCTGATGGGCGTCGCGGCAACCTTCATCGCCCGTTTGCTGCAAAACCATCGCTGGATCGCTTACGTAGGCTTGGCCGTAATTCTCTATGTGTCGCTTGAGATGATGTATCGGGGAGCGCTCGAAGTATGGCCGATCATCAAATCAATCGCAGCGCTGCAGTAGCGGAGGCGCACCGGATGCGGTGAATAGCGGGCAGTGGCGGCATTTTGATTCTGACCTGCCACTGAACTTTCATTCAGTGGGGGTCGAAGGCTACCGCGTCCAAACATGGAGAAAATGCAGGGGGAAAGCGTCGCCGTCGCGGCTGCACACCGCTCACGTCATCGCGGCCGCTCGGACAGAGATAAAACAAGGGGGCGTCATGGAATTGTTGCAGTGGCTCACACTCGCCGTTTTCGCGGTCACGATCGTTGCAATCGTCATCAACAAACTGGACGCAACGGTAGCGGCGCTACTCGGCGTGGCGGTGATGGTGTGGATGGGCACCATGACCGAGGTCGAGGCCGCGCAGCTTGTCGACTGGAACGTCATGGCGATCCTGGTCGGTATCTGGGTCATTGCCGGATATTTCGGAAGGACCGGAATTCCAAGCTGGCTGTCGGTGCAATCGCTGAAGGTTTCCGGCGGGCGTCCCGGCCTGCTGATCGTCGTACTGTCGATGCTGACCGGCATCCTCTCGATGTTCATCGACAACGTCGTTTGCATTCTCATGATGGCGCCGGTGGCACTGCCGCTCGCCCGTGCGCTGAAAATTCCAGCGACGCCGCTCGTGTTGATGATCGGCTTCAGCGCGAACTTCATGGGCACCGCACTCCTCCTTGGCGACCTGCCACCCCAGATGCTGCACAGCGTCGCCGGTGCGGAGTTTTTCGATTTTATCTGGAGTCAGGGAAGACCTTCCTCGTTTCCGATCCTCATCGTGACTTTCGTTCTAACCCTAGCCTTCATGTATTTTTACGGCTTCCGCAGCATTGGAAAGGCGTCAGCGGCCGGTGCCGCCAAGATCAAGGCGAGAATCCCGGACCCGCTGTTTGCCACCATCACCGTTGGCATGTTCTTGCTGACCGTGCTTGCAATGGCCTTCCGCGAAGTGCTGGACGTGAAACTCGGCTTCATCGCCATCACGGGCGCCATCATCCTCGTCCTCATCCTTGAACTGCTTGGCGATAAACTGAAGGCGCCTTCTTTCGAACATATCGTGCAGGAACTCGACTGGCGGGCGGTGTTTTTTTACATCGCGCTTTTCGCATTGGTAGGCGGACTCGAAAAGACGCACATCCTCGACATGATGGCGAACGCCATGAAGCCCCTGTTCGCCACAAACTACGTGCTCGGCGCTACGCTGCTCTACTGGGTCACCATTCCGATCGTCGGCCTTGTCGAGCACGACGCTTACATTCTCACTTTCCTCTATATGATCCGCGACCTCGGTACGTCGGGCGTTCCAACCTGGCCGCTGTGGTGGGTCGTGCTGTGGGCCGGAACGCTCGGCAGCAACCTGACGGTCGCGGGGGCGCCTGCGCTCTATGTGGCGCTCCGCATTGCGGAGAAAGAAGAGAAACGAAAAGTTTCACTGCGCGAGTTCCTTTCCTGGAGCCTCGCGTTCTGCCTGGTCAGTTCGGCGATCTGTTACGTGTTCGCGTTGCTGATCTGGATCCTCCCTTATTCAAATTGAGGAGATAACCCGTGTTCAGAAACATCCTCATTCCAACCGACGGCTCGCCGGCTTCGCAGAAAGCGGTGAGGCGTGGCGTCGCGTTGGCAAAGGCGATGAAGGCCAAAATTACCGCCGTCATCGCATCGCCTCCGGCAACGCCGATCATCTACCGCAAGAAAATGCCGGTCGGTTACGCCACGCCGAACGAGCATCAACGGATGATCAATCGCTCATCCAAGCGCCATCTCGATGTGATCGCCCGTGCGGCGAAGAAGGCGCGGCTTCGTTTCGAAGCGGTCCAGATAGTCAGCGATTTTCCGGACGAAACGATTCTCGACACCGCGAAGAAAAAGAAATGCGACCTGATCGTGATGGGCACACAGGGTCAAGGCGGACTGCGCGGCGTGTTCATCGGCAGCACGACGCAAAAGGTGCTCAACCAGTCGAAAATTCCGGTGATGGTAATCCGTTGAACGCCTGACCGAAATCGAACTCCGGAAAACGGAAGCAAGAATGCTTCCCGCCCAATGGAAGAAACCTGTTCGCGGTGGTCGTGACCAGCAAGGCGCTCATCTAAACGCCCCCCAAAAAAATGCCGGGGCATTTCCCCGGCGTTTTCATTTTCTGTATTTATTTCCGCCGTACGCTAGTCTTTTGTGCCGAAGCGGTAAGTAGCGCCGGCACCCACATAGTAGCCGGCATCCGGTCCGTATTTGATTTGCGGGGCCGAGCCTTGCGCAACCGAGATGCCCGGCAAGGCGCTGTCATAACTCCTCACCCCGGCAAAGCTTTTCAATTCAAGTTCGGTCATCGGCTTGTAGGTGAGCCGGGCTTCGGCGTTGCCGGTCGTTGGAGCAGCATTGCGGCGTGAAGTAGCGGCGTCCACCGCAGATGGCGCCAGCGTGGCCTCGCGATTGCCGACGCCTACATGGCCGCCTACATTCAGCGTAAGGGCGGGTGCCAAATCGACTTTCGATTCCAGCCCCACCGCCGTGCCGACATCCTTCCAGCGCATCGTACCACCGGGATCGGCCGAAGCCGACGGCGTGAATTCCTGACGGCTGCTTCCATTGAGTACGGACACGGAAGGCGTGAGCGTCACGCCCGCCACGGTGTAATCGCTCGCGGCCTTTACGCTCGTGCGTGTGCCTGAGTAATTCGTAGCGACATCACCGCTGCAACCGGTGCAACCGCCGATCAAGGTCCCGCCGTTCGAGCTGCCGACGATGGTGTTTTGATTGCCCGGCATTGCGCCGACGGAAGTCGCGGTCTGCGATGCTCCGAATTCGAGCCTCGCGCGCGATCCAAGCGTTGGCGAGAATGTACCGTCGGGAAAAACATAGCCGACAGCACCGCGCATACTGGCGGCAACGGGCGGGCCGAACACCGTCACCGAATCCCAGCCGGCCGGCGGAACCGCGTTAGCGTCGGCGCCTGGCTTAACGGCTTCGGCGCCCGGGTTGTTGCGCATTTCGGCAAAGGAGCCGGGTGCGGGCGAACGCACCGGACCCCAGGGACCTTCAGCCCATACATAGAAATTTCCCGCCGCCGAAGCGGCGGCGTTGGCCGGGATATTCACCGGCAAATCGTTGGCCGAGGCCGCTGAGGCCGCAAGCGTTGCTACTGCAATGCCAAACAGCAGAGGCCCGCGATTCGTTCGTGGCACCATGGGATTTTCCTAAGTCGGTTCTGGTTCGAGGTCAGATCGCCACAAACATGGGGCGAAGATGAGACAAAGCATTGTTCCCCTCGCGATTTTCAGGTTCCATCTGATCCGCGTGCGCGGACCGTGCGTATCCCGATGGGACCCCATCCTCCTTAACGTGAAATGAATCCTCCTCCAGTTATCGTCTGGTTCCGCGACGATCTTCGGATCGGCGACCATCCGGCACTTTCAGCCGCCGCAAAATCCGGCGCGCCGGTGATCGCGCTTTTTATTCTCGATGATGAAAGCAAGGGCGTGCGGCCGTTGGGTGGCGCCTCGCGCTGGTGGCTCGCGGGCAGTTTGCGCTCGCTCGGTTCCACTCTGGAACAGATCGGCGTGAAGCTTGTGCTGCGCCGGGGAGCCGCGAAGAAAGTAGTGGAATCACTGGTCAAGGAATCCGCCGCAAAAAGCATTTTCTGGAATCGCCGGTACGGGCACGCATCTGAAACGGACAGCGCCGTCGAAAAGTCCCTCACCGCATCCGGCGTGAAGGTGGAGCAGTTTCACGCATCACTTTTGCATGTTCCGGGTACCGTAATGAACAAGACCGGGCAGCCGATGCGGGTGTTCACGCCGTTCTGGCGCGCGTTGCAGGAACAGGGTATGCCGCGCGTACCCCTGCCCGCGCCGAAAAAAATCAACGGCGCAAAGTCCAACAAGAGCGACCGGCTCGAAGACTGGAAACTGGAACCAACGAAGCCCGACTGGGCCGGCGGCTTGCGCGAGGCATGGAGGACCGGAGAAACAGCCGCCCGCAAACGTCTCTCGGATTTCGTGGACGATGATCTGCGCGGCTACGCGGCCACACGCGACCGGCCCGACCTCGACATCACCTCCCGCCTTTCACCGCATTTGAGGTTCGGTGAAATCTCTCCTTTCCAGGTCTGGCACGCGGCGAAGGCAGCACAAGAAAGCCAGAACATCTACGGCCGCGACGTGGAGAAGTTTCTGACCGAACTCGGCTGGCGCGAATTTTCCTATCACCTACTGAATTACTATCCGGATCTCGGCACCAAAAACTTCGAGCCGCGCTTTAACAAATTCCCGTGGCGCGAGGACCAGAAGGCGCTGCACCTCTGGCAGAAAGGCCAGACCGGCTATCCGTTCGTCGATGCGGGCATGCGACAGCTCTGGCACACCGGCTTCATCCACAACCGCGTGCGGATGGTGTGCGCTTCCTTTCTGACCAAGCACCTGCTGCTCGACTGGCGGCTTGGCGAACAATGGTTCTGGGACACGCTCGTGGATGCCGATCCCGCCAGCAACACCGCGAGCTGGCAGTGGGTCGCGGGCTCAGGCGCGGATGCCGCTCCCTATTTCCGGATTTTCAATCCTGCCTTGCAGGCGGCGAAATTCGATCCCAAGGGCGAATATATTTCGCGTTGGGTACCGGAGCTTGCGGGCAGGAAACCAGCCGACATTCACGAACCGCCCAGCGGGCTTTTCAGCGACTATGTAAAGCCGGTCGTGGACCATGCGGCGGCACGCGAACGGGCACTCAAGGCATTCGAGAAAACCAAGACCGGCAAGGCATAGCCGCCATGCGTGCACGCCGTTGCGAAGGCCGCACAGGTCCTCTACGTTGATTGAAGCTAATTCCCTTTCTCATCTGTGATTTCCAACCATGGACGCGAAGCACGGCATCGTCGACGCTATCGGCAATACGCCTCTCATCAAGCTGCAACAGGCTTCCGAACTCACCGGCTGCGCCATCCTCGGCAAGGCGGAGTTCATGAACCCCGGCCAGTCGGTGAAGGACCGCGCGGCGCGGCAGATCATTTTGGAAGCCGAGAAGCGCGGCGAGCTGAAACAGGGCGGACTGGTCGTCGAAGCAACCGCCGGCAATACCGGCATCGGATTGGCGCTGGTCGCCAACGCACGCGGCTATCGCACGCTGATCGTGATCCCGGATACGCAGAGCCAGGAAAAGAAGGACATGCTCCGCCTCTGCGGCGCTGAGCTGGTGGAAAATCCGGCACTCCCCTACAGCGATCCGAACAACTATCAGCATGTTGGCCGCCGCATCGCCGATGAATTGCGCAAGACGGAAAAGAATGGCGTCCTGTTCGCCGACCAATGGAACAACCGCGACAATCGCAAGGCGCACTATGTTTCGACCGGACCGGAAATCTGGGATCAGACGGATGGCAAAGTCGATGGCTTCGTCTGCTCGGTCGGCACCGGCGGCACGCTTGCCGGAGTTTCGCTGGCGCTGAAAGAACGGAATAACAATGTCATGATTGGCTGCGCCGATCCGCACGGTGCCGCGATGTACGAGTATTTCAGGAGCGGCAAGGCAATCGCGACACCGGGCTCGTCCATCACCGAAGGCATCGGCCTTGGCCGCGCGACGACGATGATCGACGACATCGAGGTGGACAAGTCCTATCTCATCGAGGACGAGGAAGCGGTGAAGATCGTGTACGACCTGCTCCTGCACGAGGGCCTCTGCATGGGCGGCTCCACCGGCGTGAACATCGCGGGCGCAATCCGGCTCGCGAAGGAACTCGGTCCCGGCAAAACCATCGTCACGATTCTCTGCGATTATGGCTCGCGCTATCAGTCGAAGCTGTTCAATCCGGAATTCATGCGCTCGAAAAACCTTCCCGTACCGGAATGGTTCGAGCGCAAGATGAAAGTGCCGAACGTATTGAAGTGAAGGACGCCGCGGTGATGCGGAAACTCCTGCTCGCGCTGATCTGCACCGCGGTTGCTTGCTCGATTTCCGCAGCACAGGAATCCGCTGATCTCGCCGCATGCAAAAGTTCCTCCAGCCAGCAGCCAAAGCCGGACAACAGGAATTACGCCTCGCACATCCGCGGCTATATCGAGCAGGTGAACATTCCCGCCTGCGGGCGCGTGATCGCGGACAGAGACGCAAGCCGCGATGACCGCATCGTGGCCTATCACCGGCGCGCGAATTATCTCGCGAGCCTCGGCCGGTTCGACAAGGCCCGCGCCGACGTCAACGAATTGATGAAGCTTGATCCCAAGCGGGCGGATACACATATCCTGCGCGCCTCGCTTCTGCGGCGGCAGAAGCGAGGTTCCGATGCCCTTGCCTCGCTCACGAAATCCATCGGCTCGCTGCCCGGCGAGCCGGGCCTCCTGATCGAACGCGGGCGGCTGCACGATGCCTTCAAACGCTTCGACGAGGCGCTGGAGGATTTTTCCAAAGCCGTGAAAATCGCAACGGCGCCCGAAGACCTCGCCGAGGCCCGCATGGCGCGCGGCCGCATCCACAGCCGCATGGGCAAACTTGAGGAGGCGGTCGAAGACTACTCAGCGGCAATCGAACTCGACAAGCGGCCCGAGGAACAGGGCTTCGCCTACACCAACCGCGCGGAGGCGTTTCTCTATCTCAAGCAGCGCGACAAGGCGGCGGCGGATCTGCGCACGATGATGGAAATCACCCAGCCCGATCATCCGGCGCGGATGCTTGCGAACATCCTCGCTGAAAACATCGAACGCCAGAACCGCGAGCAAGTTGACGAGAAGCGCTGAAAGGCACTAGCGTCTGTCCTCCAGCCAGCGGTTTTCCGCAAGCGAGCCCTTCTCCCACAGAGAGCCTCGCTGCTAGACAAGCCGAACGCTGAACTGCTGAAGAAAGTCTCCGAAAATCCCGGCGTCGTGTTCGAGGACGCCGCACGCGAATTCAACGCCGCGCCGCAGGTGGTGGGCTCGTGTTCCTTTACGTGGATGGCGGCATCATGTTTAAGGTTTTCGTCGGCGCGACGAAAAAGGTGAACTTAAGCCCCGCCAGCTTGAAAAAACTCCGAGTTCTCCGGGACAAACTCGCCGCGTAAGTTTCCGGGTTGCGATTTTGCGCCGCTTGGCCGAATGTGGGGAAACTGCTCAAATTTGCGAAGCCCCATGACCCCGCGCAATTTCGTCACCACCGATTGGTTGGAGCAGAACCGCAACGATCCAAACCTCGTGATCGTGGACGGCTCCTGGTATCTGCCCGCGATGAAGCGCGCGCCGATGGACGAATACCTTGCCGCGCACATTCCCGGCGCCGTCTATTTCGACATCGACGAGATCGCCGATCATTCCACCGATCTGCCGCATATGCTTCCCTCACCCGAGACCTTCGCGCTGCACATGACGCGGCTTGGTATCGCGGACGGCAACAAGCTCGTGGTCTATGATGGCGCCGGCCTGTTCTCGGCGCCGCGTGTGTGGTGGACGTTCCGGCTCTTCGGCGTGAAGGATGTCAGCATCCTTGAAGGCGGATTTCCGAAATGGAAGGCCGAAGGCAGGCCGGTCGAATCCGGCATGTCGAAACGCCCGCCGGCGCATTTCTCCGCGAGGAAAAAAAGCGAGCTGGTCGCCGATCTTGCGCGTATCGAACAGACGCTCGCTTCCAAATCAGCGCAGGTCGTGGACTCCCGGCCCGCCGACCGCTTTCGCGGCGAAGCGCCGGAGCCGCGCGCGGGCGTCCGCTCCGGTCACATGCCGGGCAGCAGGAATGTGCCCGCGGGCGCGCTCATCGAAAACGGCCAGCTCGTCTCGCCCGAAAAGATCAAGGCCGCACTCGATGCCGGCGGCGTCGATGCGAACCAGCCCGTCATCACCAGCTGCGGCTCCGGTGTCTCCGCCGCGGTGCTGTGGCTCGCACTCGACACGATCGGCAAGACGCCGCAGGCGCTCTATGACGGAAGCTGGTCGGAATGGGGCGCGCGCGAGGACAAGCCGGTCGCCACCGGCAAGGACTGACAGAGACCCATGATCTTTCGCCAGCTCTTCGACAGCGTATCCGGGACCTATACATATTTGCTTGCGAGCCGCCGCGGCGGCGAGGCGCTGATCATCGATCCCGTGATCGAAAAGGTGGACCGCTATCTCCAGCTCGTGAACGAGCTGGATTTGAAACTTGTGAAGGCCGTCGATACCCACATTCACGCCGATCACGTCAGCGGACTTGGCGCCTTGAGGGATCGCACCCATTGCATCACCGTGATGGGCGAGATGAGCAAGGTGGATGTGGTCTCCATGCGGGTGGCGGAAGGCGACAAGCTTACGGTCGAAGGCGTAGCACTCGATGTGATCTATACGCCGGGCCACACCGACGACTCCTACAGCTTCATGATGCAGGACCGCGTATTCACCGGAGATACGCTCCTGATCCGCGGAACCGGCCGCACCGACTTTCAGAACGGCGACGCGCGGATGCAATATGAATCGCTGTTCGGAAAATTGCTGCGCCTGCCCGACGAGACGCTCGTGTATCCGGCGCACGACTACAAGGGCGAGACGGTCAGCACCATCGGCGAGGAAAAGAAATTCAATCCCCGGCTGCAGGTAAAGAACGCCGACGAATACGCGGACCTGATGAGCAAGCTGAACCTGCCCAATCCGAAAATGATGGACGTGGCGGTGCCCGCGAACCTGCATCTCGGCCTGCATCAGGAAGAGGTCGCAAAACGCGGCTGGTCGCTCAGCGCGTCACAGGCGCTCGGCCAGTTGAAGAAGCCCGATGTCGCTTTCGTGGACTTGCGCGAGACGAGCGAGCGCGAGAAGCACGGCATCATTCCGGGTGCCGTGCACCTGCCCTACAGCAATCTCGTCGCCAACATCGCGCCGGGCGGATCGCTGCGGCAACTTACTGAAACCTCCGGCAAGCGGATTGTATTCTTCTGCGCCTTTGGCGAGCGCTCGGCGATGGCCGTGCAGGCCGCGCAGGATGCGGGCCTTGCATCCGCACTGCATATCGAAGGCGGCATCGATGCGTGGAAGAAAGCCGGCGGCGCGCTCCAGCATTAGGCCGGCTTCGGCTCTCCGTAACGCTGGTTGAATTTCCACATGCCGATGGCGAAGGCGAGCGCCAGCAATCCCGCGCCAATCGCAGCCAACGGATTAGGCCCGAAGAAGTGGAACCACTGTGTATAAAAATGGATCGCGCCGAACGTGGCGGCGATGTTCACGACCCAGCGGCGGTTTTCCTTCACTCCCCATGCACCGACGGCGAGCAGCGCAATCGCCCACCCGATGGAATAATACGTCGCGGGAATCTTGATCGCGTTCGCGGCGCTGCCCAGCCGGTCGCCCCACAGCGAGCCGATCCAGAAACCGAAGTTGACCAGGAACACCGACGTGCGCGCGGCCATGATCGCGAGCCGTTCGTAATCGGCCTTCAGCTGTTTCGAGAGGAGGAAGGTGACAACCGCCAGCACGCTGAAGCAGATGATCGTCAGGGTCGGCTCATGGATTGCGAGCGAATAGGTCGCCATCGAGTAGCCTGTGCGCGCTCCGAGGCATGAAGCGAGCGCCAGCACCGAGGCCGCGACCAGCAAGCCGCTTTTCGCGACGATGCCTGCACCGGCAAGAATGATCGCCACCAGCAGGAGCGCCTGCACCGATCCGTCGCCCACCGCGATCAGCCCGCCGCAAACCATCAGCGTTCCGACCAGCACGCAGATCGAGCCCAGCACTTCCCATGCCTTGGATGTCAGAAAAAGAATCACCAGGCCCAGCGCGCCGAGCATCGCGCCGATCGCCATGGAGCCATAGGCGTTGGGAACGAACACCAGCAGCCCGCCGGCCACCGACAGCACGCCGAAAGCGATCAGAATGTTGATGGCGAGCGAGCCGGTCGTCTGCGCCGAAAGCTTCGAGAACTTGTCGTATTCAGCCTGCGTGATCTGGCCATCTTCACGCAGCTTCGAAAGATCGAGAACAACCTTCATGCGCCCCTTCCCATACCCGCGCGGAGATTAGGTGGATTCCGAAAAAAATCCAAGCTCACTTCAGGATCTGGCTGAGGAAAAGCCGGGTGCGTTCATGCCTGGGATGGGCGAAGAATTCCTTGGGTTCGTTCACTTCGATGATCTGGCCGGCATCCATGAAGACGACCCGGTTCGCCACCTGGCGTGCAAAGCCCATTTCATGCGTCACCACGATCATGGTCATCCCGTCATTGGCCAGCATGATCATGGTATCGAGAACTTCTTTCACCGTCTCCGGATCGAGCGCCGAGGTCGGCTCGTCGAACAGCATCACTTTCGGATTCATGCAAAGCGCGCGGGCGATGGCGACGCGCTGCTGCTGCCCGCCCGATAGCTGGCCCGGATATTTGTTCGCCTGTTCGGGAATGCGAACGCGGTTCAGGAAATGCATCGCCGCTTCCTCGGCCGCCCGCTTCGGCATGTTGCGAACCCAGATCGGCGCCAGCGTGCAATTCTCCAGCACGGTCAGATGCGGAAACAGGTTGAAGTGCTGGAACACCATGCCGACATCGCGACGGACTTCATCGATGCGTTTCAGGTCGTCGGCCAGTTCAATCCGGTTCACGATCACCCGGCCCTTCTGAAACGTCTCCAGCCGGTTGATGCAGCGGATCATGGTGGACTTGCCGGAGCCGGATGGACCGCACACGACGATGCGCTCGCCGCGCAACACCATGAGATCGATGTCCTTCAACACATGGAAATGGCCGAACCATTTGTTGACCTTGTGCATCTCGACGGCGAATTCAGCGGCCATGGTTCCGGCTCTCCTATCGACTGCCATGCGCCGCGCGCCGCTCAAGATAGAGCGCGTATCGCGACATGCCCGCGCAGAAGATAAAATAGACGATGCCGGCAAAGGCGAAGCCGGTGAACAGCGTCGTCGGCGACGACCAGTTCGGATCGCTGAACGCCGCGCGCAACTGGCCGAGCAGGTCGAAGATGGAAACGATCAGCACCAGCGTCGTATCCTTGAAGAGCGCGATGAAGCTGTTGACGATGCCGGGAATGACGATCACGAGTGCCTGCGGCAGCACGATGCGGTTCATCGTCTGCCAGTAGCCGAGCCCCAGCGAAGCGGCACCTTCGTATTGTCCCTTGGGGATTGCCTGCAGCCCGCCACGGATCACCTCCGCCATGTAGGCCGCCGAGAACAGCGTGACACCGATAAGTGCGCGCAACAGGCCATCGAAATTCACACCCGCCGGCAGGAAAAACGGCAGCATGTAGGTCGCGAAGAACAGGACCGTCACCAGCGGCACGCCGCGCCAGAACTCGATGAAGACGACGCTCGCGAACCGCACGATCGGCATTTCGGAGCGACGGCCGAGTGCGAGCAATATTCCAAGCGGCAGCGATGCAACGATGCCGGTAATCGCCACGACAAGCGTTACCAGCAATCCACCCCAGGAGCGCGTGCCGACCGGCTGGAGTCCGAAATCGAAATCAACGGCCAGCAATGCCAAAGCAATGCAGCCGAGAACAAGCAGCAGTGTTTTTGCCACCGCCCGCGCGGACGCCCCGATGATTGCAGACGCGATGATCGCAACGGCCAGCAAGGCTGTGCCGGAAAGCAGAAAATCGAGCCAGAAGACGAGCTTCAGTCCGGCCACTTCTCCGACCAAAGGCAGGCCATCGAGCCTGACGAAGCGCCCAATTAGAAATCGGCGAAGATCGAGATTGCCGCCGTTCAGTATTACGAATGCGAAGAACGGATATACGCCGAGGAAAAGGATCGCGTTCAGCTTCTTCAGCGGGGCCGCCGGAATCAATAACGGCAACACAAGCAATGCGCCTGCGATAAAGACGAGATTGGGCCGCCAGTACAGTTCGGCCGGATAGAAGCCGTAGATGAACTGTCCGATCTTCGCCTGGATGAAAGGCCAGCAGGCGCCGCTTGAACTCACGCACGCGTCTCGGCTCGTGCCGGTCCATACCGCGTCGATGAACAGGAAGCGGACCAGCGGCGGTACAACGAGGACGATGATCGCGAGGCTCATCAGCGTCAGCGCGATATTCAGCCAGTTCGAAAACAGCCGCTCACGCAGGAGAGGAAAGATGCCCACAAGGTTGGCCGGCGGCGGCCGGTCGGGCAGCAATTCGGAGCGGACGAAACTTGCGCCGGCGGCCTGCGTGCTCATCGCTCCACCAGCGCCATGCGGCGGTTATAGAGATTCATCAGGAACGAAGTAGCGAGCGAGATTGTGAGATACACCGCCATCGTCATGGCGATGATCTCGATCGCCTGCCCGGTCTGGTTCAGCGTCGTCCCCGCGAACACGGCGAACAGATCGGGATAGCCGACCGCCACCGCGAGCGATGAGTTTTTCGTGAGGTTCAGATACTGGTTCGTCAGCGGCGGCGTGATCACGCGCAGCGCTTGCGGGATGATGACGAGCCGTAGCGAGGTGCCCTTGCGCATGCCGAGCGAGAGGGCCGCCTCGCTCTGCCCCTTGTGGATCGCAAGGATTCCGGCGCGGACATTTTCTCCGATGAATGCGGCGGTGTAGGTGACGAGCGCCACAAGCAGCGCCACGAATTCCGGATTGACGCGGGTGCCGCCCCTGAAATTGAAACCCTGAAGTTCAGGAAGTTCAATGCCGATGGGAGCGCCCATGGCGATGAACGCAACCAGCGGAAAGGCGATCAGAATAATGGCGGACAGAATTCCCGCCGGAAACGAAACGCCTGAACGCATTTTCTGCCGGCGCGCGAAAAAATGCAGCAGCACGGAAATTCCCAGCGCGATGAGGAACGCATAGCCGACCACGGCACTTCCCGGCTCGAACAGCAGCCGCGGCACGAACAGCCCGCGCGCATTCAGAAAGGCGAGATCGAGCAGCGAATAGCTCTGGCGCGGCCCCGGGAGTGCTGCCAGCACCGCGAGGTACCAGAACAAAATCTGGAAGAGCAGCGGCAAATTGCGGATCACTTCGACATACGTGCCGGCGACCCGGGCAAGCAGCCAGTTGCTGGAGAGCCGCGCGATGCCGACGGCAAAGCCAAGAATCGTCGCCAGCACGATACCGATCCCCGAGATCAGCAGCGTGTTGGTCAGCCCGACCAGAAACGCGCGGCCGTAACTGGATGACTCGCTGTAGTCAATTAGCGTCTGGGTGATGCCGAAACCGGCGGTTGTCTGCAAGAAGCCGAAGCCGGTCGCCGTGCCCTGGGCGGCGAGATTCACCCGTGCGTTGTTGACGAGCCACCAGCCGAGACCAACCAGTGCCGCGAGGAGGACCACCTGAACCACGAGCGACCGCACCCGCGGATTGCGGACGAGAGAAACACGAGGTGGCTGCACGCTTGCCATTACTTTACCGGATTAAAAAGATTAGGGCCGGCGAGTTGTTCCCGCCGGCCCTGTTTCACATTGCTTGGATTGCCCCGCTTGCCTATCAGCGTACTGGCGGTGCGTACTGCAAGCCACCTTTGCTCCAAAGTCGGTTCTGGCCGCGGTCGATGCCGAGCTTGGAACCTGCACCCACATTACGGTCAAAAGCCTCGCCGTAATTGCCGACGAGTTTCACGATGCGCACGATCCAGTCGTTGGTCAGGCCAACGCCTTCGCCGAAGCTGCCTTCCACACCGAGCAGGCGCTTCACTTCCGGATTGGCGGACTTCAGCATCTCATCCACGTTCTTGGAATTCACGCCGTATTCCTCGGCATTGATCATCGCGTAGAGCGTCCACTTCACGACATCTAACCAGCGGTCGTCGCCGTGGCGAACGAGCGGCCCGAGCGGCTCCTTGGAGATCACCTCCGGCAGGATGATGTGCTCTTCCTGCTTCGCGAGCTTCAGCTTCAGCGCATAGAGCTGGGACACGTCGCTGGTAAAGGTGTCGCAACGGCCAGCTTCGTAGGCTTTTAGCGCCTCGTCGGCGGTCGCGAAGGCGACGACTTCGTACTTCATGTTACGGCTGCGGAAGAAGTCTGCGACGTTCAGCTCGGTCGTGGTGCCGGTCTGGGTGCAGACCGACGCGCCGGACAATTCAAGCGCGGAGGAAACCTTCAGCGACTTGCGGCCCATGAAACCCTGGCCGTCAAAATAGATGATGCCCGCGAAATTCAGGCCGAGCGAGGTGTCGCGCGACATCGTCCAGGTGGTGTTGCGGGAGAGCACATCCACTTCGCCTGATTGCAGGGCCGTGAAGCGGTCCTTGGCGGTCAGCGGGGAATAGCGGACCTTGGTGGGATCATTGAAGATCGCCGCCGCCACCGCGCGGCAGAGATCGACGTCCAGGCCAGTCCAGTTGCCCTTGTCATCCGGCGTCGAAAAACCCGGCAATCCCTGGCTAACCCCGCACTGGAGAAAGCCTTTGTCCTTCACCTGATCCAGGGTGCTTTTTGCTTTGCCGGCCTCGGGAGCTTGAGCGGCCACGCCGAACGTCACAAAGGCTAGACCGACTACGATTAGGCCAGTGGAGATAAATTTTTTCATGACAGGACTCATCCTCGTCTAAGCGGACCAACTTGGGAAATTTAAGAAAGTGCGGCCACCCACAATGCCGTTTCTCATTTATTACAGGCCAAACATCCTTTACGGTCAAGTGCTTGCCTTGGCTGCCTTGACGCATTTCCGGTGGAATGTCTTATCGGGAAATAGCGGAGTGCCCATGAAGAAGCGCGACAAGAACTCGCCACGGCGCAAATTCCGTCCCGCGACCGAAGTGGTGCTCGCCGGACGCGATCCCTTCCAGTTCGAAGGTTTCGTGAATACGCCGATTTACCGTGGTTCTACTGTGCTCGCACCGACCGTTGCCGATTATCTCGGCAAGTCGATGCGTTATGTGTATGGGCGGCGCGGCACGCCGACAACGGACTCCCTCGCCGAAGCCATCAGCGGGCTTGAAGGAAGTGCAGGCACCGCGCTGACGCCATCCGGCCTGTCGGCGATCGCGACCGCGCTGCTGTCCGTCATGCGTGCGGGCGGACATCTGCTCGTCACGGACTCGGCTTACGGGCCAACCCGGCATTTCTGCGAGACAATTCTCAAATCGTTCGGCGTCGAAACCACCTATTTCGATCCGCGCATCGGCGATGGCATCAAGGCGCTCTTCAAGGAAAACACCTGCGCGGTGTTTCTGGAATCACCGGGCTCACTCACCTTTGAAATGCAGGACGTTCCGGCCATCGCGAAGCAGGCGAAGGCGCGCGGCATCGCGGTGCTGATGGACAATACCTGGGCCACACCTATTTATTTTCGTCCACTCGAACACGGCGTGGATATTTCGATTCAGGCCGGCACAAAATATCTCGGCGGGCACGCGGACGTAAACCTCGGAACGATTGCGGCGAACGCGGAGTATTTCCCGCGCGTGAAAGAAACCAACGGCTCTCTCGGCATCAATCCCGGACCGGAAGACGTATTTCTCTCGCTGCGCGGGCTTCGCACGCTCGCCGTGCGGCTGGAGCGGCATATGGAGTCTGGATTGACGATCGCGAAATGGCTTTCCAAGCGCCGGGAAGTCGCGAGCGTTTTGCACCCTGCTCTTGCCTCGCATCCCGATCACAAAATCTGGAAGCGGGATTTTTCCGGTGCGTGCGGTTTGTTCAGTATCGTTTTGAAGGATTATCCGAAAGCGGCCGTCTCGCACTTCGTCGAAGGCCTGGAACTGTTCGGCATTGGCGCGTCATGGGGAGGCTATGAAAGCCTCGCAATCCCCTTCGACTGCACGAAACTCCGCACCGCGACGAAATGGAATCCGGGCGGCCCGGCCGTGCGGCTGCATATCGGCCTGGAAGATCCGGACGATCTGATCGCGGATCTGGAGGCAGGTCTCAAGCTGCTTTCCGCTTCCTGACTTTCGCGGCTTTTGCCTTCGATTTCGTTTTTCCCGAGCTTTTGAAATAACCGAGGTCGCGCAGTTCGAAGAAAAGATTGCGCGCATAGACGAACACGCCGAACCCCTGCCCCGCGATGAACACCGGGTCCTTGCGGTGAAGCGCGTAGAGCAGCAACAGCACGCCGCCCCCGATTGAGAAAAACCAGAAGGCGATCGGGATCACCATCTTCCCCTGTCGCTCGCTCGCCAGCCATTGGACCAGGAAACGGCCGGTGAAGAGGATCTGCGCGACGAAGCCGAGCACGATCCACCAGTCGAGCTGCGTTATAAAAACTTCGTGCAGGTAATCGCCAACGGCGCGTTGCAGATTAATCAGCATCTCGCGCAACCTCCATTACTTCAGGCACACGGCGGCGCCGTCTGATAAGCCAGAACACACCTGCCAGATCGACGATACCGATCCACAGCCGGCCCCACATCCCATAGTGACTGCGCCCGTGCAGGCGAGGACGATCAACGACATCGACATAGCGGATTTCGAGACCCTCGCGCCGAACCAGCGCTGGCGTAAAGCGATGCAGCGCGTCGAAATACGGCAGGGAGATGTAAGTTTCACGACGCATCGCCTTCAGGCCGCAACCGGTATCGCGGGTATCGTCTCGCAGCACGAAGGCGCGGACGGCATTGGCGATATTCGACTGGAAGCGCTTAAAAGCGCCCTTGCGGCTGGTGCGACGGCCATTGACGAGGCCAACCAGCACCCCACCAGCTTTCAACTCGTCGAGCAGCTTCGGAATGAACGCCGGATCGTTCTGCCCGTCGCCGTCGATGGTGACGATCACCGGTGCTCGCGCCGCTAAAACGCCGCTGCGGATGGCGGCCGACTGGCCGCAGCTTCGCGCATGTTTCAGTTGCCGAAGCCAGGGCCTCGTCTTTGCGAGTTTCCAAAGAACTTCGCCGGTATCGTCGGAGGATCCGTCGTTCACGAACACGACTTCAAATGTTTCACCGCCGCTCATTGCTGCGGCGATTTCATCCGCAAGCGCCGTCACGTTCCCCGATTCATTGTGCACCGGCACGATGACGGAAACGGCGGGGGTGTTTGCGGAATCCGGTCTGGACAAAGCAACCTCTTGGACTGGCCGCAGAGCCTTGGCGCAATGGGTGGGGAAGGAGCCGCGTCTTACCCGGCAAATTGCGATGCTGCAAGCAGCGCCGCAATTTCATGTCTTCGCCTTTCGTCAGCCGCCCTCTTTCGCCGTAAGAACAAGGAAAGAAAGCCGCCGCATCCGCGTATAATCGAAGCCGTAAACGGCGCCGATACGCACCGTATTCAGGCCGATCGCAGCGGAACGGTCAGCGAATGCGCGTTCCTCGCGCTCCTCAATGAACACCACCCTGCATCCGCCAAGCCTGAGAAATTCAGCCGCGGCATCGCCACGCACGATGGCGGTATCGGCTCCACCCAGAAAGAAAAGGTTGGGTTGGGAATAGCCTGCCGACGCCAGTTTAGGATTGGGACACGGCGCGGTCTGCGCCGCCGCCACCAGTCTTGGCGCCAGTGCAAATCCCTGCACGCGCGGGAGCACGGTATAAAGTGCGAGCGTATTCGCGAGAGCCGCGATCATCGCGAGCACGAGACCGTGCTCGACATTGCGGAACAGAAGCCGCCACCACGCAAATGCACTGAAGCCGATCGCGACGAAAACCGCCGGCCAGAACGCCTTGCCGAATTTCCCTTCCAGCGAATAGGCGAGGAACACCGTCACCACCATCGTGCCGATGGTGAAGACCGGCCACAGCACGCCGACCCCGCGCGTCCAGTTGTCGAGCACCGCCCGGCGCTCCAGCGCCAGCGCGATCAGGATCGCGACACCGGGATAGAGCGGCAGCACATAATGCGGGAGCTTGGTGATGGCGAGTTCAAACAGGAGCCAGCCCGGCACGATCCACGCAATGAGAAAACGCACGCTCGGATCGAAGCGGTTGATCCAGCCGAATTTCGTAGCCATCGGGGCCAGCATCGCCATCGGCCAGAAACTAAACCAGAAGATCAGCCAGAAATATCCGGGCGGCGCCCAGATTCCTTCCGCCGGATCGAGGAAGCGGTCGATCAACTCGCGTCCTACGGATTGTCCAAGAAAATCTCCCTCCCCGCGCCAATAGACGGCGGCGAACCACGGGATCACGATCAGCACGAGCCACAGCACGCCCTGCACCGGCTTCAGCCGCCAGATCCACTCGCCTTCACGGTCGGTAACGACGAGCGCCATCACCGTGAGCGCCACAATCAGCGACAGGATCGGTCCCTTCAAAAGAATCGACATGCCGATCGCGAGCCAGAACAGCAGAGCCGCCTTCCATTGATCGGCGTCCATCATCGGCAGGCCTCGGCTCAGATAGACGCGCCCGAGCAGCCCGAATGCAGCTACGGCACAAACAAGCAGCGATGCGTCCGTCGTTGCGATCCTCGCCTCCACGCCCATCAGCATGGAAGTCGCAAGGCCAAGTCCCGCGATCAGCGCATAACGGCGCGTCACGAAAACGAGTGCTGCCCAGTAAGTCAGAAATACTCCCGCGAAGCCCGCGACCAGCGACGGCACCCGATAAAAAACAATGTTGTCGCGGGCCTCGTCGAACCCGAGCGTTTCCGCGGCCCGCACGAAGCCCGCCTGAATCCAGTGAATGCCGACCGGCCGCTGGTAGCGCGGCGCGTCCTGAAAGCGGATGTCCACGTAATCGCCGCTCGCCATCATCTGCTTGGTCGCGTGCGCGTAGCGCGCTCCGTCACGGTTGGTAACGGGTAGAGAGGCGAAGCCCGGCAACAGGCAGATCAATGAAACTGCGAGGAGCACGAAAGCCGCTCGCCGGTGGCTGGAAGAAAGCCACGCAAGTGCAGTCTCGATCCGGCTGACAGGCTCGACCGAAAGCGTTCTCATGCTCATCCTCGGAAATCCGCCAGTGCCGGAAACGCGCGGAAACTAGCAGAAATAGGGATTTAAGTGCTTCATCGATTTCTACAATAACATCAATGCTTTAATGATGACCAAAAATTCCATCGCGGGAGCCCATCGCATTATCGGAAACTCCGCTGCACCAATGACCGCACAGCAAACGTTGTGAACAGAATGGATCGCGACGATTTTTCCCGTCCGGTTTTGTTTGGCGAACCGGGATTCGCACGCTAAGAATTGTTAAGGGGATCAACCCAGAGAATTTCGCGGGACCAGATATTCGTAAGAATACTGTGCCGGGGGAGCGAAATGCGTTACGTCAGTCTTGGCCTGCTGCTGTTCGGTTTTTGGCTAGCGCTCTCCGGGCATTACACGGCGTTCCTCATCACCATCGGCGCTCTGAGCACGCTATTCTGCGTCGCCGTCGCGCGCCGCGCGAACGCTCTCGATGACGAAGGCCAGCCGGTTCATCTCTTCTTCGGCACCCTCACCTATTACCCATGGCTGATGTGGGAGATCGCCAAGTCCGGTTGGACCGTGACCAAGATCATTTTGAATCCGCGGCTGCCGATCTCGCCCACGATGATCAAGGTTCGCGCCGGCCAGAAGACCGCGGCGGGCATCGCCACCTACGCCAACTCCATCACGCTGACGCCGGGCACGATGACGGTCGGCGTCGATGGCCATGACCTGACCGTTCATGCGCTCGTCCGCGAAGGCGCCCTCGACCTCAAGGAAGGCGGCATGGATCGCCGCGTCCGCCGGTTCGAGAAAGGGCTCTGATGTTCGTTGCCGCAACCCTCGCTATCCTGGCTGCCATGGCGCTCGCTGTCGTGCGCGCGATCAAGGGGCCGACGGTGTTCGACCGGGTGCTGGCCGGCAATTCCATGGGTTCGCTCGCTATTCTCTTGCTGGCGGCGGTCGGCTTCCTGACCGGCCGGCCGGAATTCCTCGACATCGGCCTCACCTACGGCCTTCTGAACCTGATCGGCACGCTGGCCGTGCTTCGCTTCTTCCGCCACGGCGACCTCGCCTATGACCCCGGCACGAAACGGAGGCGCTGATGCAGATGGCCATGGAAATCGCAAGCTGGGCGCTGATCCTCTCCGGATCGTTCTTCGTGGTCGTGGGCATGGTCGGGCTCGTGCGCATGCCGGAACTGTACACGCGCATGCATGCGGCCAGCGTCACCGACACGCTCGGCGCGGGCCTGCTGATTTTCGGCATGATGCTGCAGGCGGGACTCAGCCTGGTCACGCTGAAACTGGTGTTCCTGCTCGCTCTCTACATTTTTACGGCTCCCGTCGTGACGCACGCGCTTGCCCGCGCCGCGCTGCATGAGGATGTGAAGCCGCTGCTCGGAAGACTTCGCGCGCCGACGCTACTGACCAGACGCAGCAAGGTTAAAAGCGGGAGGCGGTCATAGAGTCGCTCGTCAACATGATTCTGCTCACGCTGATGGCGATCGTAGTGATCGCCATCGTGACGCAACGCAGCCTGTTCGGGGTCGTCATCCTTTCCGGCGCCTACAGCTTCCTGATGGCGAGCGTGCTCATAGTCTATGATGCCGTCGACGTGGCCATGACCGAGGCTTCCGTGGGTGCCGGCGTCTCCACCGTGGTGCTCCTCGGCACGCTGGCGCTGGTAAAGACGCGGGAAGCCCGCGCCGACGCGCGCCAGCCGCTTGCGCTATTCGTGGCGCTCGTAGTTGGCGCTGCCCTCGTCTGGGGCACGCTGCAACTTCCGTCCTTCGGCACCGCCGACGCCGTGATCCACAGGCACGTCGCGCCCTATTACCTGCAAAACGTGGTGCCGCAGACCAACGTGCCGAACGTCGTGACCGCCGTTCTGGCCGACTACCGCGGCTACGACACGCTCGGCGAAACCACCGTCATCTTTACTGCCGGCATCGGCGTCATGCTCTTGCTGCGCGGAGCGTGGCGACGCGCGCAGAGGAACAGGAAGGACGCATGAAAGCCGACCTTATTCTCCGGATCGGCACCAAGCTGCTCCTGCCCTTCATTCTATTGTTCGCGCTCTACGTGCAGTTCCACGGCGATTACGGCGCCGGCGGCGGCTTCCAGGCTGGCGTTATTTCCGCAGGCATGGTGATCCTGATCGGCATCACCTTCGGGCTTGAAACCGCCCAGCGCGTGGCGCCCAAGACGCTGGTCGAATTCATGGTCCCGCTCGGCGTCCTGATCTATGCCGGCACCGGCATCGCCGGCATGCTCGCCGGCAAGAACTTTCTCGACTACTCGGTATTCTCGTCGTTCGCCCCCAAGGGACGCGAGCGCGGCATCCTGTTCGTCGAGCTTGGCGTGCTGGTCACGGTGTCTAGCACCATGATTGCGCTGTTCTACGCCTTCGTCGAACGGGGGCGGCCGCAATGAAAGCGATCCAGACCTTCATCGATCACTACAACTACTTCATCACGATCTTCCTGATGGTGGCGGGCCTCTACGTCGTGATCGCGCGCGGGAACATGGTGAAGAAGCTGATCGGCCTCTCCATCTTCCAGACCTCGGTCTATCTGCTCTACATCGCACCCGGAAAAATCATCGGCGGCACCGCGCCCATCATCGATCCGGCCTTCAAGGTCTATTCCAACCCGCTGCCGCACGTCCTGATCCTGACCGCCATCGTGGTCGGCGTCGCTACGCTGGCGCTCGGCCTTGCCCTCGTGGTCCGCATCAATGAGGCTTACGGCACCATCGAAGAAGACGAAATCTTCCGGCAGGACGGCGGGAAATGAATTCCATCTGGCCGCAGCTTCCTGCCTTGCAGATCGTGATCCCGCTTTTGGGCGCGGTGCTGGTCGCATTCTTGCGCCGCGGCTCACTGGCCTTTCTGGTCACGCTCGCCGTGAGCTGGCTGATGCCGTTCATCAGCGCGGCCTTGCTCTGGCAGACCATGACCACCGGCCCGATCAGCTATCATCTTGGCGGATGGCCGCCGCCCATCGGGATTGAATACCGGATCGATGTGCTCGGCGGCTTCGTGCTGCTGCTCGTCTCCGGCGTCTCCGCGTTCATGATCCCGTTCGCGCGGCAGAGCGTCGAGCGCGAAATCCATCCGAGCAAGCATGCATGGTTCTACTGCATGTATCTTCTGTGCTTCACCGGCCTGCTCGGCATCACGGTCACCGGCGACGCCTTCAACGCCTTCGTGTTCCTCGAAATCTCATCGCTCGCCACCTACACGATGATTGCGCTCGGTCATGACCGGCGCGCACTTCTCGCAGCCTTCCAGTACCTGATCATCGGCACCATCGGCGCAACGTTTTACGTAATCGGCGTCGGTTTCCTCTATCTCATCACCGGCACCCTGAATCTCGCCGATCTCGCAACGCGGCTCATTCCCGCCGCCGTCGAGAATCCTCCGGCGGTTTACGCCGCCCTCGCCTTCATCACCGTCGGCATCAGCCTCAAGCTGGCGCTTTTTCCGCTGCATACGTGGCTTCCAAATGCCTACGCCTATGCGCCCTCCTTCGTGACGGTATTCCTGTCGGCCACCGCAACCAAGGTCGCGATCTATCTGCTCGTCCGCTATTTCTTCTCGGTGTTCGGGGTCGCCATCGACTTCCGCGCCTTGCCTGTGACCGAAATCATGATCGCACTGTCGCTTGCGGCCATGTTCATTGCATCCATCGTCGCCGTCTATGAGACGAACGTGAAGCGGATGCTGGCTTACTCGTCCGTTGCGCAGATCGGCTACATCACGCTCGGGATCGGACTCGCCAACCAGGCCGGCCTCACCGGCGGACTGACCCATCTCTTCAACCACGCGATCATGAAGGCTGCACTTTTCCTCGCCATCGGCGCGGTGGTCTACCGGATCGGAAGCTGCAAGCTCGACGACCTCTCCGGCATCGGCAGGAAGATGCCGTTCACGATGATCGCCTTTGCGATTGCAGGCTTCGGCCTGATCGGTACTCCCGGCACCGCGGGCTTCATCTCCAAATGGTATCTCGCCCTTGGGGCGCTGGATCATGGGTGGTGGTTCCTGGTCGCACTGATTGTCGTCAGCTCCATGATCGCTGTCGTCTATGTCGGCCGCGTGCTGGAAGTCGTCTGGTTCCGCCCGACCGGCCCGAACCTGAAGGACGCGAAAGACCCGCCGTTCCTGATGATGATGCCGATCATCGCTTTCGCGGTGGCCACCGTTTATTTCGGCTTCGATACGCGGCTGACCGCGGGCATTTCCGAGACCGTCGCCAAGACGCTGATCGGAGGAATGCGGTGAGCGCGATGTTCTCCCCGGAAACGCTGGTCTGGCTCGCTGTGGCGATCCCGCTTGCAGCCGCCCTGCTCATTCCCGTCTTTCACCGCGAGCCGAATGTCCGCGAGACGGTGACGCTCACCGCCGCCGTGCTGCTGTTTCTGACAGTCGTATCGCTGCTCGCCCCCTTGCTCGGCGGCGCCCGCCCGGAAGTCGCCGGCATCCGCATCGCGACCGGGCTTTCGCTTTCGCTCAAGGTCGAGCCGCTCGGCATGCTGTTCGCGCTGATCGCGTCCGGCCTCTGGATCGTGAACTCGATCTATTCCATCGGCTACATGCGCGGCAACGATGAACCGCGCCAGACCGGCTACTACATCTGCTTCGCGGTTGCGATTGCGAGCACGATGGGCATCGCCTTCGCGAAGAATCTCTTCACGCTGTTCCTGTTCTACGAAGCGCTGACCATTTCCACCTACCCGCTGGTCACCCACAAGCGCACGCCGGAAGCGTTCCGCTCGGGCCGCATCTATCTCGGCCTGCTGCTCGGCACCTCGATGCTGCTGTTCCTGCCCGCCATCATCGCGACCTGGGCGATTGCTGGCACGCTCGATTTCACGCCGGGTGGAATCCTCGCGGGCAAGACCGGCACGGGCGTGACCGCCGTGCTGCTGGCGCTGTATGCCTTCGGCATCGGCAAGGCGGCACTTATGCCGCTGCATTTCTGGCTGCCGGCAGCGATGGTGGCGCCGACACCGGTCAGCGCGCTCCTGCACGCTGTCGCGGTCGTGAAGGCGGGCGTTTTCGCGATCCTGAAGATTGTCGTGATGATCTTCGGCATCGACAATCTTGCCTCCCTCGGCCAGTCCACCTGGCTCACGATTGTCGCGGGCACAACCGTGCTTGCGGCTTCGTTGGTAGCGCTGCGGCAGGACAATCTGAAAAAGCGCCTCGCCTATTCCACCGTCTCGCAGCTTTCCTACGTGATCCTCGGTGTTGCGATCCTCGCCCCGATCTCCGCCGTGGGAGCGGCCATGCACATCGCGGCCCACGCTGTGAGCAAGATCACGCTCTTCTTCGCCGCGGGCTCCATCTACACCGCCGCCCACAAATCCGAGATCAGCGAACTCGACGGGATCGGCCGCCGCATGCCGTGGACCATGGGCGCCTTCACCATCGGCGCGCTAAGCATGATTGGCATCCCGCCCACCGCCGGCTTCCTCGGCAAATGGTTCATGCTGACCGGCGCCATGCAGACCGCGAACTGGATCGCTCTCGGTGTGATCGTGGTGAGCACGGTCCTGAACGCCGCCTATTTCCTGCCCATCGTGTTCCGTGCTTTTTTCCGCGAGCCGCCGATGACAAGCCGTCCGCATGGCGAGGCGCCGCTGCCGATCGTAATCGCACTCACCGCAACGGCGGCCGGGACAATTCTTCTGTTCTTCTGCAGCGGAATCGCGCTGCAGCTCTCCAACCTGATGATCGCACGGTGACCCCATGAAAGATCGCAGGAAAGATCACTGGCTGGTGCGGAAGGACACGATCCGCAAGCTCTGGTGGCTGTTCGGCGCCATTCTCGCAGCGACGGTCGCCGCCGATTTCTTCGTCTATCACAAGGCCTATTTCGGCATCGACGGCACCTTCGGCTTCGGCGCCTGGTTCGGCTTCCTCGCTTGCGTGCTGATGGTGCTGTTCGCCAAGGGCCTCGGCGTGTTCCTGAAACGGCGGGATACTTACTATGACCGCTAGTTTCTTGCTCCAGCCATCCCTGATCCTGATTGCGGGTGGAATTTTCCTGCCGTTCCTTCCCATGCGCGCGCGGAACTTTGCGCTGCTCACTCTGCCGCTGCTCGCCCTCTATTTCATCTGGCAGTTGCCGGACGGAATTTCCTTGAAAGCAAAATTCGCTGGCTATGAACTCGCGATTACAAAAGCCGATGCGCTGTCGCGCCTGTTCGCCACCATTTTTGCGATCATGGCTTTCGCAGGCGCCATGTTCGCGCTCAATCAAGAACGTACGGCCGAACTTGCCGCGGCTTTCATTTACGCGGGCAGCGCCATCGGCGTCACCTTCGCGGGTGACCTCATCACTGTCTTCGTGTTCTGGGAGCTTATGGCCATCGGCTCGACGCTGGTGCTGGTGAGCGCAGGACGCGGCGCCTATGGCTCGGCGCTGCGCTATGCCGCCATCCATTTTTTCGGGGGCGTGCTCCTGATGGCGGGCATTGCGGGCGAGATCGCCGCCACCGGCTCCATCGCCTTCAACAAGATGGCGCTCGACAGTTTCCCCCGTGTTCTCATCCTTGCGGGCTTCCTGCTTAACGCGGGAGCGCCGCCTCTCTCTGCATGGCTGCCCGATGCGTATCCGGAAAGCTCGTGGAGCGGTATGGTGTTTCTCTCCGCCTTCACCACGAAGACCGCAGTCTATGTGCTGCTGCGCGGATTCCCCGGCACTGAGCTACTGATCTATGTCGGCCTGTTCATGGTGTTTTACGGGATCATCTACGCGATCCTCGAGAACGACATGCGGCGCATCCTCGCATACTCGATCGTAAACCAGGTCGGTTTCATGGTCACCGGCATCGGTATCGGCTCCGAGATAGCGCTGAACGGTGCCGCCGCGCACGCTTTCACCCACATCATCTACAAGGCGTTGCTGCTGATGTCGGCGGGCTCGGTGCTCTACATGACCGGCAAGCGCAAATGCACGGATCTGGGTGGCCTGTTCCGCACCATGCCGCTGACCGCCATCTGCGGCATTATCGGCGCCCTTTCGATTTCGTCGTTCCCGCTCACTTCGGGTTTTGTCTCGAAGTCCATGATCTCGGACGGGGCCGCCAGCGCGCAGCTCGCCTTCGTCTGGTTCATGCTCGCGGCGGCTTCGGCTGGCGTGTTCCTGCACGCCGGCATCAAGTTCCCCTGGTTCGTGTTCTTCCAGAAAGACTCCGGCCTGCGGCCGAGCGAGCCGCCCTTGAACATGAAGCTGGCGATGATCTTCTTTGCTTTCCTCTGCATCGCTATCGGCATTTGGCCGGAGCCGCTCTATGCGCTCTTGCCGTTCAAGGTGAACTATGTGCCCTACACGGCAAGCCACGTCGTGTTCTACCTGCAGCTTCTCCTGTTCTCCGGCCTCGCCTTCTTCCTGATGCTCGGCTGGTTAAAGCGTACGATGACCATCACGCTGGACACCGACTGGTTCTGGCGTGGTGGCGGGCGCCGGTTCATGAAACGGCTGGATATTGCCGCAGGCGATGCTTGGAACCGGCTGGAGAAGTGGAGCCGCGACCGGGCGCGGGATTTCGCCCGGCTACTGCGGACCCACCACGGCCCCGCCGGCTTGCTTTCCCGCTCAACGCCAACCGGGGCCATGGCGTTCTGGACCACGGTGATGCTGGCCGCTTACCTGATCCTGTCCCAGTTCTGAGGCCACGGAAATTTGATTGGCGGGCGCGCAGCCGGGACCGGGCCCGGCGTTCCCCGCCTGTAAACCGCCACCATCCGTGCTAATACTGACAATATCCCCCGTCTAAAATAGGCTTGCCCGGCAGGGCGGCGGTTCTGTCGGCAAGGCGCGCAGCGTCGTGGGTTCATTGGAGGAAGAGAATGAAGAGTTCGCAGTCCCTTATCCGTTCGCTCGCGGTATCGCTCCTCGCGGCGACGGTTGCATTCAATTTTGCGCTGGCGCAAACGGCTCAGCCCAAGGAAGAAGAATTCGTCCCGCAGTCCGGACAGGCCGGTAAGGACGTTGTCTGGGTGCCGACGCCTCAGGCGCTCGTCGACAAGATGCTCGACATGGCCAAGGTGACGGCGAGCGACATCGTCTATGACCTCGGCTCCGGCGACGGCCGCACCGTGATCACGGCTGCCAAGCGCGGCGCCACCGCCATCGGCATCGAATACAATCCGAAGATGGTCGAGCTTGCCAGGCGCAACGCCGAGAAGGAAGGCATGGGCGGCAAGGCCGTCTTCATCGAGGGCGACATCTTCAAGGAAGACTTCTCGAAGGCGACCGTGCTGACGCTGTTCCTGCTGCCGAGCCTCAACGTACAGCTTCGCCCGACCATCCTCGACATGAAGCCCGGCACCCGCGTCGCCTCCAACTCCTTCGATATGGGCGACTGGGAAGCCGACGTATCCTTCAACGCCGAAGGCGAATGCCATTCCTGGTGCCGCGCGCATTACTGGATGGTACCGGCCAAGGTCGAGGGCACCTGGAAGATGGATGGCGGGGAACTCGCGATCACCCAGAAGTACCAAAATCTTTCCGGCACCCTGAAGAACGGCAACGTGGTGGCGCCCCTCATGAACGCCAAGATGACCGGCGAGGAAATCGTCTTCACCGCCGGCGGCAAGGAATACACCGGCAAGGTCAACGGCAACACGATGGCAGGCACGATCAAGGACGGCGGCGCATGGAAAGCCACCAAGGGCTGATCGCATCGTTCCCTTCGATACAGAGAAAGGCGGAGCGAAAGTTCCGCCTTTTTTTGTTCGGTCAGCGAAACGGATTCTCGATTTCCGCCAATTTTCGGGCGGCGGCGCCCGTCTCCGTCCAGAAACAGGCCTGAATCCTGCCTTGCTGTTCAATCAATCAGCTTTCCGCGATTCACTTCGTTGCGGTATGAACATGCGGGGAATCCATGTTTGTCCGTTATCCGGTGCTTGCCGTTGCTGTGCTCCTGTTCGCGCTGTCATGCGCGCACGTATCGGCGCAGGATCAGCCCGATGCGCGCAAGCAGTTGTTCGCCGAGCTGACGGCAATCGAGAAGATCGCGCGCGAGCGGCCGCTCGAACCCGCCGAATGGGAAAAGCTCGCGAAGCTCGAGGATGCCGCCGCCGAACAGATCAGGCTTGCCGAGAAGAAGCAGGCAGAGCTGGACCAGTCCGGTAAAGCCGAACTGTATCGTCTGTTTGTCCGCGCCTCCCGGCTCGAAGCCGCGGAAAAAACAAAAACGATCACGCCCGAGCAGTCTGCGGAAAAGGCGCGTATCGCCACGGAGATTTTCCGGCTTGCGGAACCGCTCTTGCAGGCGCGTCGAAATGAATTATCCGGCAAGAAGGACGCTGGCGAGGATCTTTCCCTGCGGGAGACGGCCATCCTCGATGGCCTCACGCGCTGGCATGCCCCCGCCGGCGAGGTGACGGCTTCGTTGCCGGACGATCCGGCGATGGAAGCGCCGCGCATGGACCTGCAGCAGCTCATCTGGATCGAGCAGATCGCAATCATGGAGACGCAAGGAACGGTACGGCGCGACCTGCGGCTCAAGGATCAGCTTGCGGAAATCTATCGCTGGATAGAGCGGCGCGCGGAAAGCCAGGAAGGCGACGGCCGGGAAGAAGCGAAGCGGCGCCTGTCGCTCTGGAAAGCGAAGCGGCGCGAATAGCCGCCCTGCCCCGAAAGGGTCGGGGGAGGGACGACCAAGTACCTCCCCCCGCGACTTCGATCCCGACTTCGATCCCAAGCAATTCAGACCGACGCCGGTTCGTTTTGGGCATTTGACTCGCGGGCACCCGCTCCGTGCAATTGCATGCCATGCGCTATTAAATGCCTATAATTAGGCTTGTTTTGTCCTGCCTCGCTTCGAGCCTTGGCGTATCAAACTGGCCGAGTGGACTTGGCCCGCACGCCAGCGTCATTTCAGCTCGGGAACACCCCCGCCGCTGCGCCGTTAGCCCGGTAACCCGGAGCCCATGATCGCCTTTCCCCTCATGCAATTTCCCAGCACCCCGACGACCGAAAACCTCATGGAGCAGGTCCCGGAGGCGCCCTTCTACATTCCTGCGACCGGAACATCGACGCGTCCGCGACGCACGCTGAAGCATAACGATACGTTTGCGGTGCTCGACAGCCACGGCGATCTCGGCGCATCCGCCGGCGGGCCGGACGGAATTTTTCACGAAGACACGCGCTATCTTTTCCGGCTCGAACTGCTGTTGAACGGAGAGCAGCCGCTGCTGCTCGGCTCGAACCTGCGCGACGACAACGCAACCCTGACCATCGACCTCACCAACCCCGATCTCTATCCGGACGAAGATCTGCACATCAAGAAAGACAAGCTGCACATTGTTCGGACGATCTTCCTCTGGAATTCGGCGCTCTACCAGCGGATCGGCCTTCGCAATCACGGCGATACAACGCTCGATCTGCACCTCAGCCTGACTTTCGGCAGCGACTTCAGCGACCTCTTTGAAGTACGCGGCATGAAGCGAGAGAAGCGCGGGAACATGGAGGTGATGACGCGCGGGGATTCCGTCAACATCATCTACACCGGCCTCGATCACATCTCGCGCCGTACGCAGATACTATTCGATCCCAAGCCGGAGCATCTCACCACGAGTAACGCGCAGTACGGCTTATCGCTGCTGCCCGGCGAGGCCCGGTCCATTTTCGTGATCGTACGGTGCAATCCACCGGCCTCCCCCGCTCCGAATTTTCTTGCGGCCTTTCGGGGCGCCCAGCGTGATATTCGAAGGGAGGTCCGCGGCCTCGCTTCGATAGAAACCTCGAACGAAGTGTTCAACGAGGTGCTGTGCCACGCCTTCGCGGACCTGCGCATGCTGATGACGCAGACGGCCGAGGGAATTTATCCTTATGCTGGTATTCCCTGGTATTCGACAACGTTCGGGCGCGACGGCATTATCACCGCGATCGAAATGCTCTGGCTGGAGCCGGATGTCGCGCGCGGCGTCCTCATGCGGCTTGCGGCGCATCAAGCGCAAGGCGTGGACGAAGAAGCGGATGCCGAGCCGGGGAAAATCCTGCATGAAATGCGCGGCGGCGAGATGGCCGCCCTCGGCGAGATTCCATTCAAACACTATTATGGAAGCGTCGATTCTACGCCGCTCTTCGTTCTGCTGGCCGGGCTCTATTTCGAGCGCACCGGCGATCTTGAGACGCTGCGCTGCTTATGGCCCTCGGTCCTGCGCGCGCTGCGCTGGATCGACGAGTTTGGCGACAGGGACGGCGATGGCTTTGTCGAATATCACCGGGCGAACCACGACGGGCTGATCAATCAGGGCTGGAAGGATTCGCATGATTCCGTTTTTCATGCCGATGGCCGCCTCGCGCAGCCACCGATCGCGCTTGCCGAAGTGCAGGGTTATGTCTTCGCAGCCAAGAAGTCCGCAAGCCGTTGCGCCGAACGGCTCGGCGAAACGGCCATCGCCGCGCGGCTAGAAGATGAAGCCGAGCGCCTTCGCGAAAATTTCGAGCGCAAATTCTGGTGTGAAGAACTCGGCACCTACGCGCTGGCGCTCGACCGGGACAAGAATCCCTGCCGGGTGCGGACGTCGAACCCGGGGCATCTGCTTTTTGCCTGCATCGCAGACCCTGCCCGCGCCGAGATAGTATCCGGCGGATTGCTGAAGCCCGATTTTCTCTCCGGCTGGGGCGTGCGCACCGTCGCGCAGGGGGAAGCGCGCTACAATCCGATGTCCTATCACAACGGTTCCGTTTGGCCGCATGACAACGCGCTGATTGCCATGGGCTTTGCGCGCTACGGATTGAACCGGCAGATAGAACCCATTTTCACCGGCCTGTTCGACGCGGCGTCTTATATGGACCTGCGGAGGCTGCCGGAACTTTTCTGCGGATTCCGCCGCGGCAAAGGGCGCGGCCCGACGCTCTATCCGGTCGCGTGCTCGCCGCAGGCATGGGCAAGTGCGGCACCGCTGCTGCTGTTGCAAGCTTCGCTTGGGCTGGAAATCCACGCGGAGCAAAATGAGATTCGAATGCGCACGCCTTGCCTGCCCCGTTTTCTCGACCGCGTACTGGTGCGTGGATTAAAGGTTGGCGAGGCGTCCGTCGATCTGCTTGTTTTCCGGCAGGGCAACGGCGTCGGCGTCCAGATCGTGCGCGGCACAGGAACGGTCCGGCTCGTGGTTATCCCAGCAGGCGGCTGACGGAACATTTGTGCGCATGACCCGGTTAATCCGGTATGCGCGGGATAAACGACATCATTGCGATCACGTTGAACCCGTCCGTCGATGTTGCGACTTCGGTCGACCGCGTCCAGCCGACCCATAAATTGCGCTGCGAACAGCCGTTGTTTTTTCCGGGCGGTGGCGCGGTGAATGTCGCCCGCGTTGCGGTTCGCCTGGGTGCGAACGTGAAGCTCATTTATCCAAGCGGCGGCGCGACCGGTCTGTTGCTGCGCCGGCTTGTGGATCGTGAGGGAATTCCGAGTGTGGCGGTCGGTATTCGTGAAGAGACGCGCGAGGATTTCACCGTGTTTGAGAAAACCACCGGCGAGGAATTCCGCTTCGTCATGCCGGGCCCGCACCTCGACGCAAACGAATGGCAGTCCTGTCTCGATACGTTTTGCTCCATGCGCCTAAACGAAAACTTTGTGGTCGCGAGCGGAAGCCTGCCGCCGGGCGTGCCGGATGATTTCTATGCCCGGCTTGCAACGATCACAAAACAGGCGGGCGGCTATTTTATACTCGACACATCTGGAGAGCCGCTTGCGGCGGCGCTTGCGGCGGGTGTTCATCTCGTGAAGCCAAACCTGCGGGAGTTGAAGGCGCTCTGCAATCTGAAATCCGAGGACGAGGCCTCGATTGTTGAGGCATCGCGGGCAATCCTGCGAAGGCGCGGGGCGGAGATTGTTGCCGTTTCACTCGGCGAACTCGGCGCACTCGTGGTCACCAGGGAAACGGCCTGGCGCGCCTGCGCGCCGGTAGTAAAAGTGATCAGCGCGGTAGGTGCGGGCGACAGCTTCCTCGGCGCGATGGTGTGGGCGATGGCGTCCGGCAAAGCCCTGCCGGAAGCACTTCAGTACGGATTAAGTGCCGGCACCGCATCCGTTCTGACCATGGGCACCGCACTTTGCGAAGCCGCTGACGTGCGGCGGCTTTTCGCACAGGTTCGCGTCGAGAAAATCGGGATTGCGGAAAAACGAAAAAGCGCCTGAAAAATCAGCCCGCCTTTGGAAAAGCCGCCGCGAACATCGAAAGTTCGCTCGATTTCATTGCGAGTTCGTTCAGAAACCGCTCGCCCCAAAGCGCGATATCGTTCGCCTTCAGCGCCTCGAAGGATTGTTCATGCCGCTCGCGGCGCTCCTCCAGCGTCATGTTCAGCGCCTGATCGATCGCATCGGCAACGGAATCCGTATCATAGGGATTGACGAGCATCGCGCCGCTTAGCTCGTGCGATGCGCCCGCGAACCGCGACAGGATCAGCACGCCGGGATCGGCGGGATTTTGCGAGGCCACATATTCCTTGGCGACGAGGTTCATGCCGTCGCGCAGCGGCGTCACCAGCCCAACGCTGCCGAGACGATAGAGTGCCGCGAGCGAAGAGCGGGCATAAGACTTGTTGACATAGCGGATCGGCGTCCACGCTACCTGCCCGTAAGTGCCGTTGATCTTGCCGACCATACTGCCGACCTGCGCATCCATGTCGGCATATTCCTGGATTTTACTGCGGCTGCGCGGCGTCACCTGAATGTAGGCGACACGGTTCTGCCAGTGCGGATATTGTTCGAGAAACTTGCCGAAGGATCGCATCCGCTCGATCAGGCCCTTGCTGTAATCGAGCCGGTCCACGCCGATGATCATTTTGCGTCCGCCAAGGCTTCCCTCCAGCTCGCGCGCGAGCTTGGAGCGCGCACCCTGCTGGGACCAGCGCGCGACCTCGTCCACGTCGATGCTGACGGGAAACGCACCGAGCTTGATTGTGCGGTCGCCCGCAAGAAATGTCTCCAGATCGCGTGTCGCGAGTTTGCAGTCGTTGACGAGATAGCGCGCGAAGTTCACCCGGTCGGTTTCGGTCTGGAAACCGATGAGATCGTAGTCATAAAAAGAGTGGAACAGCCGATCGTGACCCGGCAAGGCCGTCAGTATTTCCGGTGGCGGCAGCGGAATGTGCAGGAAGAAACCGATCTTGTTCCGGTGCCCGCGCTCACGAAGCGCTTTCGCAAGCGGGATCAAATGATAGTCGTGCACCCACACAATGTCGTCGGGCTGGATGATCTTGTGAATTTCGTCGGCAAAATGCTCGTTGACGCGCAGATAGCCGGTGAGATCGCGGAAGGAATATTCGGCGAGATCGAGCCGGTAGTGAAGGATCGGCCACAGCACGCGGTTTGCAAAACCGTTGTAGTATTCCTTGTTGTCCTCTCTTGTGAGGTCGGTGACGATATATTGCTGGCCGTCCAATTCGGTGGTGCGCGTTTCAATCTCTTCCTTGGAGGCGACCACGCGCCCGCTCCACCCAAACCAAACGCCCGGATGATTTTTGAACACCGCCTGCAAGGCAACCTCCAGTCCGCCCGCACGTTCTGCGTTGCGGACCGGAGCCGATACACGGTTTGATACGACGATCAGCCGCGCCAATAGCGATCCTCCCAGCTGCGTGAGAGCCGCATCGCGGACAGGATCAGACCCGCCATCGAATAGGTCTGCGGAAAATTGCCCCACAAGGCGCCCGTCTCGGGATGCAAATCCTCGGAGAGAAGACCGTAGCGGTTGCGATGCCGGAGCGCGTCGACGAAAAGGTCCCGCGCCTCTTCGCGGCGGCCGAGCGACCACCAGGCATCGATGAGCCAGAACCGGCAAATCAGAAACGCGGTCTCCGGCAGGCCAAAATCATCCTCCGCGACGTAGCGCATCACGTTGTTCTGGCGGAACAGTTCGCTCTCGATGGCCTGAACCGTTTTTGCAAAACGCGGATCGGCGGCTTCCACCAGACCAAGTTCGGCGAGGAGCAGGCAACTCGCATCGAGGTCTTCCGAATCGAAGGCGACGGTGAACGCCTGCCGCTTTTCATTCCAGGCGCGCTCCAGCAGCGGCTTCTTGATTGCATCCGCCTGCGCATCCCAGTGCGCCGCGCGCTCGCCAAGCCCGAGGTGTTCCGCGATGGCCGCAAGCCGGTTGCAGCCGGCCCAGCACATCGCGGCGGAATGCGTATGCACGCGTTTTCGCCCGCGATATTCCCAGATGCCGGCATCCGGTTGCAGCGCGCGTTCGCGCGCTTTCTCGCCGATCGGCTCGAGAAACTGAAACAGCGCACTATCGCCCATGCGCGGCAGGCGGCGGTCGAAAAACATGGGAAGCGCGGAAAGCACGATGCTGCCGTAAGTATCAAACTGCTCCTGATGAACGGCGGCGTTGCCGACGCGCACCGGAGCGTTGCCCCGGTATCCGGCCAGGTTTTCCGCCACCCGCTCGTCCAGCGGATCGGACGGAACGATGCCGTAAACCGGACGCAGGTCTTCACCGCGGGAATTGGAGACAATGTTCAGAATGAAGGAAATGAAATCCTCCATCGTGCGCGTGGCGCCGATGCGGTTCAGCGCCTTCACGACAAAATACGCATCGCGGATCCAGCAGTAGCGATAGTCCCAGTTGCGCCCCGATCCGGCGGCTTCCGGTACGGACGTCGTGTGCGCGGCGATGACGCCGCCGGTTTCCTCGAAATTGCTCAGCTTCAGCGTGATCGCGGCACGTATGATCGCATCCTGCCAGTCATAGGAAATCGACAGGCCCCGCACCCAATCCGCCCAGTATTCGCCGGTGCGTTTGCGCGCATCGTTGCAGGCATCCTCAAGACTGCCGTGAAAAGGCTCATCCGCGCCGAGCACGAAATGCAGCGGCCGGGTGACGGCGAATTCGGTTTCGCTTTCGATATAGGAGAGCGGTGCATCGGTGGTGAGCCGGATGGTACTGCTTCCCTTGCCATAGGTGATGTGGTTGCTGCCGGAAGAAGCGTGCCCGGCCGGCTTGCCGTATTCGTTGCAGGGCCGCATGCGGATTGCGATCCTCGGCATTCCTGAAATCGGCTCGACAATCCGCATCAGTTGCGGCGGACGCGTCACGCGGCCGAAACCCTTGAAGCGGGGGGCAAAATCGGTGACGCGGATCGCACCGCCTTTGGCGTCGGTCATCACCGTCTCGACGACGGCGGAATTGCGCGCGTAGGAAGAATTGCTGTCCGCCATGTCCGCCAGCGCAACGTCGAAGAATCCTTTTTCCTCGTCGCCGGAAAGCAGCCGGCAGAATACCGGGTCGCTGTCGAAACGCGGATAGCACCACCAGACCAGCCGGGCCTGCGGGTTCACCAGCGCCGACACACGGCAATTGCCGATGAGTGCAAGATCGAGATCGGTCCGCATCATGCACCGTCCACGATACTGGCGAGCCAGCGGCGGACGTCCTGCGGCTCTGCGAATACGCCAGTCGCTCCCTGCATCAGGGCGCCGACCGAGAAACCGGTGCCGCCGATCTTCGGCAGGATTTCGAACACCGCTTGGTCGGTGATGTCATCGCCGATAAAGACGGCGTTGCGTCCGCGGAACGGCGCGTTCTCCATCAGTTCCAGCACGGCCGAACCCTTGTTGTAGGCGCGCGGCTTGATTTCGATCACGCATTTGCCGCGCAGGATTTCGTAGGTGCCGGGGTTGAAGTTCGCGAGCATCGCCGTCACCGCGCGTTCGAGGCGGTCTTTCAACTGCGGCGCCAGGCGGTAATGCAACGCCATGGAGTACCCCTTGTCCTCGATCAGCACGCCCTTCTCCGCGAGTGCCATCAAATCCCGCCGGATGCGTTCGTCGAGCAGCGGCGGATGCCGGGGCAATGCTTTCTGCTTGATCTGGCTGCGGATCTCAGCGCCGTGGCCGCCGATCGCCGGCAGTTCGAGCGGAGCGAAGATGCGGTCGATGTCCTCGAGCAAACGTCCGCTGACGAGCGCTGTGGCACCGCCTGTCTTCATCCAGAGCTTGGTCAGGCTTGCCTGCAGGCTTGCAGAAACCAGCACGCCCGCCGGGGTCGCCGCGAAGTCCAGCAGCGTGCCATCGATGTCGAGCAGGAAGGCGGCCGCCCCGAAATCGAACGCGCGGCCAGGCCGCATTTCTTGCGGCGACTGCGGGTTCACTCCGGGAAACGGTTTGCCGATATTGCGGGTCATTGCGTCGGCAGGCGGGAAATTCATCAGGGAACAGCTCAGGGTTCCCGTTTAAAACCCGCGAGATACCAATGAGTTCCCCGATGGAACCTGCGGAAGCGAAAAGCGGGAAATGATGTCGCTTGGACAATCTCAGGAAGGACTGGCGAGGCACTCCCAACCTCGCTCAAAACATCTCTGAAATCTCTACGGAGGAGTAGCCGTACATCGTTTATGCCAAACGGCGCGAAAAAGCCTTTAGCGAAAAGCCTCGTTCTAATCGGGGTTTTTTCCGTTTATTTTTCTTTGACTAGTATTGTCATCGAGTTATTGCACTTATCGCACTCAAATGTTCGTAAGAGTTGATCACTTTTTTTAGTTGGCGTCGTATGAACCACGTACATTATGCCATGGCATATTGTGCAATTCTGTTTATCCGATTCATTCAATTTCGGTGAAACAAACGCCATTCAAGCTCTGCCAAGCTGAAGCACAAGACGTCTTTATTTTTGTAACAGCGAAATTGGCAAACAACTCGCTCCAAAATACCACCATGCTCAAATCTTTAGAGCCGGCCTCTCAAAAATGATGCATCGAGTGCAGAAGGTTAGGAGGCTTCGAGAGTTTACGGTCGATTAAATCCAATAATCCGCGTCTATATTGGTCAGCCGGTTTCGACTACACATCCAATCGTATCAGACTTGCCCTTACCTTTAAGCGTGGCCTCGCCGCGAAGACCGTCAAACCAGAAACCCTGGCCGGCATAGCGATAGCCCTCAGCCATCGGAATCAAACGGAAATACGCGTGCTTGCGAGGAGCGATCACTAGATAGCCCGTGACTAGTTCTCCTTCGACGCTCACTGCCTTGGCGCGGATCGGGTACAGCCCACCGTTTTCGCAATTGAGCGCTAGTCCGCTTTCTTTGTCGGACACGCTGATGCCGCGGGGAGTTCCACCCGCATTTGCCGTGGATTGCACACCCCAGATTGCCAGGGCTGCAACTACACCAGCAGCAGCAAAAGCACGATAAGCGGCGCCCATCCCAGTTCTCCCCTAGGGTTCCAAAGCACGTTATAAGTGTAAGATTTGCATGTGTCCCAAACTTACACAAGGCCGGACCACGTCCGGTGTGCCATTTCCACCCACCTGATGCGGATTAACGACACTTCACGAAAGAGGTGAAACGGGTTCCTATGCAGCTTGAGGTTGGTTTAAGTAAGTATTAACGTTTGCCCCGAGGCTGGGGAACTGGGCTCTCCCCAATTATCGAGCTTGAAATCGTGTTGAGGAGCAGCGTCGATGAACGCTCCGGTGAAGCTTGTCCAAGTTACAGGATCTACGGGAACTCGCGAGGTCAAGGTTGTAACGATCGAAAAGCCCGCAAACGGACAAGCGGTTACGATCCAACTCAGTTACGACCAATCGATTCGGGTTGACCTCTCCAAAATCGCCGACGAGCGAATCGTCATCGTCCGAATCGGCGAACGCGCGATCATTCTGTTCGATAACGGCGCGACCGTTGCGATAGATCCCTTCTTCGATTCCCTGCGCAGGCCGCTCGCCAATCTCGAATTCGAATTCGGCCCCGGCAGAATCCTGACCTCCGACCAGCTTGCCCAGCTCGTACCCTTCACCGACGACCAATCGATCCTGCCCGCCGATCAGGGCGACCCGCGCGACGCAGGCGCGAACTTCAACAATCCGAACATCGATCCCATCGGCCCCGTCGCCCTCAACCTGTTGCTTGGACCCGAAGAATTGCCCGGCGTGAATATTCTCGCGGACCGCGGCGGCATTCTGGAAGATTTGATTCCATCGCAGATCGACGGTGTCACAATCGGCGGCTCGCTCGAAGAAGAGCATCTTGTTCGCGGCATCATCCTTAGCCCTGAACAGCTATCCAGCGGCAACGAAGACACCAACAACGATGAAGACGTCGAAGGCAATTTCAACGTCACCACCAATTCGTTCACGGGCAATGCGGGCAACGGCCAGTCGCTGCAGGGCCTGGTGTTCGGCGGCGAACAGCCGATCACGTTCTTCCTGCTGCCGGTTACCGGCCAGCCCGTCCTCGATACTTCCGGCAACCCGGTTTTCTCGCAGGGCGCTCAGCTATTTTTCCACGTCGTCGATGGCAACCATCTGATCGGTTACGCGAACGGTGGGGATGATGGCGATCCTTCATTCACCGGCGCCGTTAATCCCGGCTCGTCCCCGTACCCACAAGGCCCCGACCGCATCGTCTTCGAACTGGAAGTGCTTCCGAACGGCGACTGGACGCTCACCATCTTTGATCAGTTCGATCATTCCTTCGGCGACGACATCGAAAGCCTGCTCGCGCTGAATCTGACGTCGGTGCTGCTGGCGCTCGACGCGACCAACACCGAGCTGACGTTCACCGGCAACGCATTCGTCGTCACCGTCATCGACGACGTTCCGCTCGCGACCGGCACGCCCGAAGTAGCTTCGATCAACGAAGACGACATCAGCACCCCCTGGTCGCAGGGAACCAGCCCTTATCAAAGCGGCACGGAAGACAATGCCGGGCCCATCGATCCGGCAATCGTCACCGGCAACATCGCCGGCACGGTAAAGTTCGGCAGCGACGAGCATCCGCAAGGCACCGACAAGCCGATGTTCGGCTTCATCTCGGCGAATGCCGTCATCTCCTACATGGAGTCGCAGAACCTCTATTCGAAGCAGTCGGTCGAACTGGCCTCCAACAACGGCCTCGCGCTGGTTTACAGCGTCGATACTTCCGATCCCGTTTGGCTTGTTCTCACCGGCTCTGAGCCGGATGAAGTCGCCGGCGGTCAGGACACCGGCAACCCGGTGTTCGAACTGCGCGTGAACCAATTCACCGGCGATTATGAATTCCGCCTGTTCGACGAGTTGATCCACCAGTTGCCGCCTTCGGGCGCCGACGAACTCAGCATTCTGCGCTCTGGCGCCGACGGCATCGATTTCAGCGGCATCTTCGAGACCTTCGACTACGACGGCGATTCCGCGCCGCTCGATGCCGGTTCCTTCGTCATCAAGGTGATCGACGACATTCCGGAGCCGGTTGCGAAACTCAACCCGCTCGGCCTCGTCCAGCACGACGAGAGCGAGGGCAATCAGGTTCCAAGCCTGATCCCGTTCAATCCGGATCTGCTGGACGGCGACACGAACGATGCCGCGGTCAAAGCCCAGTTTGCGGCCTTCGAGGCCGACGCGTCCATCGTCAAAGGCAATGACCCCGACGTCGATCCGGTCAGCGGTGCCATCGGGTACGCGCGCAGTTTCTTTGGCGTCATTCTGGAGAACTTGCTTGCTTCGCAGACCGGTGCGGACGCTCCGGCTTCGGACAAGACCTTCAAACTCACCATCCTGAGTTCGGCATCCGGCCTCGAAGTCACCGACGGCGGTGACATCGAGCTAGTTCTTTATAATAACGGCACGCCGGGCAATCCGACCGACGACCTGATCCTCGGCCGCGTCAACGAAATCACCTCGCCATTCAACGGGCAGATCGCATTCGCAATCGGCGTGGACGACGAGGGCCGCATCAGCGTCGCTCAATATCTGTCATTGAGACATCCGGATGCCGGCGACGGCGTGTTCGACGAGCACGACGATACGGTCAGCCTTGAAGGCAAGATCGGCGGCATTCTCACGATCATCGATTCCGACGGCGACTCGGTCGATTCCGCGCCGGTCGATATTGGCGGACATATCCTGTTCGACGACGACGGTCCAAAGATCAAGGACATCGATACGCAAGGCCAGGTGGTCCACGACGAAACCGAAGGCTTGCAGAACGCCATCGTCACCCCCTTCCCTGCGGGCGACGCGAACGACAACGACGTCGCATCGCTCACTGTGTTCTCGGGCGTCACCACGCCCGGTAACGACCCGGACGTCACGCCGCTCGATATCACCGACCCGATCGGGTACGCGCAGACCACCGGCGCCATCGTCACCGTTCAAGTTGACTACGGCGCGGATGGTCCGCAGCCGAACCATAGCGTCGCTTACGAACTCGAAGTCGGGAATTCGAACTCCGGCCTGCAGACCACGGAAGGCAAGGCGATCCAGCTCTTCCTCGAAGGCGGTATCATCGTAGGGCGTTATGACGGTATCGACGGCGGCAGCGGCGTCAGCTCCACGGATCCCGCCGCCTTCGCGATCCATATCGATCCAACCACTGGCCAGCTCAGCGCCATCCAGTTCGTTTCGCTGAAGCACCCTAATACGTTGAGCAACGACGAGCAGATTTCGATGTCGGGCAACCGCATCCGCGTCGAAGTCACCGTCACCGACGGCGACGGCGATACGGACAGCGCCAGCATCAACATCGGCAACCTCATCAAGTTCGAAGACGACGGTCCGATCATTGTCGCTCAGAACGCGGTGATCCGCGTCGACGAGGACGATCTCTCGAACGGCAACGGCGACGTTCAGGACGGTGACGATCTCGGCGATCCGTCGGCGGTGTCTGTGAACGGTAACCTGTCGTTCGACGCAGGCTCCGACGGACTGAAGTCTCTTAACTTTGCTTCGATGCACGGCGACCCGGTGGTCACAGCCGGCGGCTCCCCCGTCACGGCGAACGACCAGGCGCTCGGCTACTTCTGGCACGCTGCATCGAGCACGCTCTATGCGTCCACCACCTTCAACAATCTCGCGAACGCGCAGGCGACCGCGGTGTTCACCGTGCAGATCACGGACGCCGCCACTGGCGCCTATACGTTCACGCTGCTGAAGGCGGTCGATCACCCGTTGCAGGATGACTCCGTCAATCCCCCGGCAAAGATCGCCTATGAAGACAATCTCGACATCAACCTCGAATATACGGTGGTGGACGGCGACGACGATTCCGTCAGCAGCACCGTTGCGGTGAATATCGACGATGACATTCCGGTCGTCGCCTCGAACAACACCAACTACATCACCAACGGCGATTTCGTCGACGGCGTCTGGTCGGCCCCCGCCTGGTGGGGTTCGGTCGGACAGCCTGGCAACGTGCCAGGCTGGGCGATTTCCGGCGAGTCCTCCTTCCCGCCAAACGGCATTCAGTTCGAGCGCCAGTCGCCGGGCTTCCTAGGCCTCAGTTCTTCGACCGGCAACGGCTTGATCGATATGGGCGGCTCGCCCGGCAACTATGTGCTGACGCAGAACGTCGGCGGCGGAAGCGCGCCGGATCTCACCGCAGGTCAGAACTACGTTCTTGAGATTGAAGTCGGCGCACCCTTCCCCACCACCGCGCTGATGGAAGTGTACTGGAACGGAGTGAAGATCGGCGAAATCGACACGACCGTTTCGTCCGGCCAGCTCGAGAAGTTTGCATTCATCGTGCAAGCGACCGGCAATCCGGTGACCGATGTGCTGCAATTCCGCGAAATCGGCACCGGTAACGCCGCGATTCCAGGGTTTGTGCTGGACAACCAGAACCAGCCCCAGAGTCTGCAAACCGAGGGCTATCACGGCACCTATGTCGCGAACGTCAAGATGTTCAAGCTGAACGGGGTGGTCGATGAAGACGGCCTGAACAATCCGCCGTTCGCGGTGGGCGTTGGCGACGTGCAGCCGGGCGACGTGCCCGGCAACGCCGTCGTTGCAACCGGTTCGCTCGGCGTGCAGTGGGGAGCCGACGATTATGACGTCGCCGACGCGGGCTCGCAGGACGGTTCCGGCTCGGCCCTCACCGGCCGCAGCCTCACCTTCACGAATGCCAATGTCTCGGTGTTCGGCACCAATTTGCTGAAATCCAACGGCGAAAATGTTTCCTTCGCGCTGCTTGCCAACAACACGCAGCTCGTCGGTTACGTCGAATCCGCCGGTGGCGCAGGATATCAGGCCGGCCTCGACCGTCTCGTCTTCAACGTCACCCTGTCAGACGACGGCTCGGGCTCGTTCACCTTTACGCTGGTCGACAATCTCGACCACGCGCCGGGGGCTTACGAGAACGACATCGCGTTCCGGTTCAATTTCACCGCGACCGATTCCGACGGCGATCAGGCCAATGGCACCTTCATGGTCGGCGTGGACGACGACCTGCCGGTCATCAATGTTGACGTGGAGAGCGAGCCGCGCATCAGCGCGAATGTCGAACTCGACGAAACGGTGCAGCCAAACGGCGCTACGAATCCGACTTACGACCGCTACAACTCGCCGAGTGAAGCCGGCGAGAGCGGCGGCGGCACGTCCAACGGCGGCTCCGACGATGTCGCGAGCGCGCCGCAGGTTTACAACCGCATTCCGGTTCTCGAAACCAATCCATCTGCCAATGAAGCGATCGGCACGCGCACGACGCAGCCCGGCGCGATCGCGAACCTGTTCACCCCCGGCTCGCTGACGCCGAATTTCGGCGCCGACGGCCCCGGGCCGAACAGCGGCGTCACGAAGGATCTGAGCTTCCAGCTCAGCGGCGGCGCCTATGTCGCCACCAACCTGTTCGCGACCGACAACGGCAATCCGGCCTTCAATACGATGCTCGACGCGGCCGACCGCGCCATCTTCTTGCACAAGATCAGCGACACCGAAGTCGTCGGCGTGATCGCTGGCGCCGATGGCGTTGCGAACGGCGGCGCCGACGAATTCGTCGTATTCCGCCTGACCCTCAATTCCCCGAGCGATCCTGCCAACGCGAGCATCACGGTCGATCAGTTCATGCCGATCGATCACGGCGGCACGGAATCTCCGTCGGTCTTCGACGAAGTCATCCAAATGGCCGTCACCGGCGGCACGCTCGGCGTGCAACTCGATGTCAGCGTGACGGACGGCGATCTCGATCCGATCACCGACAGCGCGATCGCCATCATCGGCAGCCGCGGCGGCTCGTTCATCAGCTTCGACGACGACGGCCCGGTGATCTTCAGCGTTACGCAGGACATCGGCGCAAATCTCATCACTAACAGCAGCTTCGAGACCGGCCACGGCCTTGTCGGAAACAACTGGGAAATCTACCCGAACCTTGGTGTGCCTGGCTGGACCATGGGTGACGATGGCATTCCTTTCGAGGTGCAGACCGGCGGCGCCGGCGGCGTCGGCGCGCAGTCGGGCAATGCACTGATCGAACTTGATTCCGATACGGAAGGAAATCCCGGCAACAACACGGTCGGTGACATCAACCCGACCAGTTCCACTAACGCGACCATCCAGCAGTCGGTCGCGGGCACGGTGGCGGGTCAGACCTACGAACTCTCCTTCTGGTACGCACCGCGGCCGGGTGACGGCATCAATTCAAGCGGGTTGCGAGTGCTCTTCGAAGGTACGGAAGTCTTCGCCATTCCCGCCAACGGAAACCCCTACACGCCGGGCGTATTCCAGAAATTCACGCTGTTCGTGACCTCGACCGGTTCGGGTTCCATCGTCGGATTCCAAGGCACCGGCTCTGAAAACGAGTACGGCGCCCTCCTCGACAACGTAAGCCTGCGCGCCGTAACCATCATCGACGACGAAGACACGCAGTTGATCGGCGTCGGCATCGACGGCGGCCCGGGCGACGACGGCAACGGAGTCGAAGTGACCGGCAAGATCGCTTTCGACGCAGGCACGGACGGCCTGCGCTCGATCGTGATCGATGGCATAGACGGTCTGAACGCGATCTATGTCGACAACAACGGCATCGGCACACCGCAAGCGATCAGCTACAATTGGACCCCGGACGGTTCCGGCGGCGGCACCCTCACCGGTTCGACCGCCAATCTTCCGACCGTGTTCACGATGGTCGTGGACAGCAATGGCAACTACACGTTCACGCTTTTCGCGCCGCTCGAGCATCCTTCTCAGCAGGACGGCAACGAGAACAATGGCGTCGAGACCTCCTGGGAAGACAACTTACTGCTCGATTTCGGCTTCACCATCACCGATGGCGATGGCGATACCGCGAAGGGCAATATCGGAATTAACGTCGACGACGACACGCCAACCATTGCGGGGGCGGATTGCGTCACCGTACAGAACGGTATTTGCGAAACGACTGGCCCGATCGACCTGAACGCTCAGTCGGGTGCCGACGGCTGGTCGAGTGCAGTGCTTTCGGCAACCCCGCCGGAAAGTATGACCGTGGGCGGTCAGCCGGTACAGTATTTCGTCGACCCGGCAGGCAATATCCTGACCGCCTATGTCGGCCCGCTCTCGCCGGCCGACGGCGGATACGATTCCGCGAACACCGTGTTCACGGTCACGGTCGATCTCAGCACGGGCGACTACACCTTCAAACTTTACCAGCCGATTGACGGTGAGCTCAGCACACCGATTGAAGTCGATGGCGGTACGGCATTCGGCGCCGGTCCCGCTCAGGCCCAAATTCTTCAGGACGGCGACGGTAATGACATTTCCGTCGTTGCGGGTTGGGATGTACCCGGCGGTTTCAATGCCGCCGCATGGCTTGCTAGCGGAATCGCTCCGGGCCTGATCGCGAACGACGTCAACGGTTCCGACCAGGGCTGGGGCGTCGACAACAACAACTTCAATACGGGCGAATTCCTGCGCTTCGATTTCGGTGATGTGAGCGATTACGGCAATCAAGGCGGTTACACGCCGCCGGCTTTCAACGGTCCGGATGTTGGCCAAGCAACGTTCGAGTTCAAGAATCTCGGCAACGGCGAGACCATCTCCTACATCGTGCATTTCACGGACAATACGTTCTCGAGCGGCACGTTCAACGGAACCAATCTGAACGGCGCCGACCAGATCACGCTGCCGGCTTCCGGCTCGACGTTCATCGACTACATCGAGTTCTACACCGACGGCACGATGGGCGGCGGTGGTACCAAGGTTGACCTCGTTTCGATCACGCCGTTCGGCAACGACGTCGATCTGAAGCTTGAGTTCGATCTGACGCTGGCAGACGGCGATCTCGACGAAGTTTCGACGTCGTTCAAGGTCCGCATCTTCGACGACTCGCCCGCGGTGGTTTTGAACATCAACGAGGTTTCGCTCACCCACGACGAGACGGCGGCATTGCAGAACGCTGTCGCAACGCCGGTTCCTGCCGGCGACGCGAACGATAACGACACCAGCGAGCCCGCGGTCGCGGCCCTGTTCTCGGGCGTTACCGATCCGGGCGTCGATCCGCATGTCGCGGGCACGCCTCCGATCGGTTACGCCGCCAGCGTCTCCGAACTAGTGACCGCATCGATTACACCCGGGTCCGGCGGCATCGCATCGACCGTCTTCTCGCTCGTCATCGACGGCGGCAACGGTACCGATTCCAATCTTGATACGACTGAAGGCAATAACATTCTGCTGTTCAAGGAAGGCGACCTCATCGTCGGTCGCGTCGAGAATGGTCCGAACGAGGACAAGGCCGCTTTCGCCATTGCCATCGACCAGAATGGCAAGGTGTATGTCGCGCAATATCTGTCGGTCAAGCATTCGAACGGCAGCGATCATGACGACCCCATCTCTCCGGAAAATATCCTCGCTTCGGTCGTGGTCACGGACAACGATGGCGATACCGCGAGCGATAGCGCTGATATTTCCGATTACGTCCGCTTCGAAGACGATGGCCCGTTCGTCAATCAAGTCCAGGTGCTCGATTTCGACGACGTACTGAACAATGGCAATCCGTTCCAGGACGGCCAGGAGCGCGGCCTCAATACCGCCTCCCCAAACTACGGCGGCTTCACTTGGGCGCAGGTCGGCATCTTCAATCCGGATATCGATGGATTCTCGAATCCTTTCCTTGCCACGCTGACCTACTCCGTCCATTCGGAAACCAACCTCGCCTTCTTCGGTGAAGCAACCGGCGGCGATGCGGGCGCGGAATATCCGGGCGCCGGCGGTTCCCCCATCGTGATCCAACAGACGAACGGGGACAATTTCGGCTTCCTCGGCGCCTGGTTCTCATCGACCAATGTCGATGGACTGGTGATCACCGTCACGGCCTACGACGACGCCAACGTGCAGGTCGGTTTGGATACGATCACCGTGAACCGCGGCGGACCGGTGTTCTTCGACTTCACGGGCGACACCTCCAACCCGATCAACTTCGGCAGCTTCGCCAATATCGACCGGCTCGAATTCGACGCCTCGAACTTCTTCGGCTTCGACGACTTCACCTACGTCCTTAACCCCGCCTACGCGGGCGACGTGCCGGTGATCGTGGTGGACGAAGACGATCTTGCTATCGGCAATGCCGACGCCGCCAATGGCGACGACGCGCCGCTCAACGCCACCGGAACGCTCGGCTATCGCGCCGGCGCGGATGGCGTGCAGGATGTCAGCTTTGCCGCGATGACCGGCGCGGTTCTGGACGTCAATGGCGCCGCCGTCTCCTCGGGCGGAGTCGCACTCTCCTATTTCTGGAACGATGCCGCGAACACGCTGTATGGCTCGACCGACGTCAACGACGCGACCACCGCTGCGGCAACGGCGGCCTTCAGCATCGTTGTGTCCAATACAGGCGTTTACACGTTCACGCTGCTCGCGCCGATCGATCATCCGGCGCCGCTGCCGCCTGCGAACGCGGCGGAGTACAAGAGCGAGAACAATATCGACATCAGCCTGACCTACACCGTCACCGACGGCGATGGCGACCAGGCGAACGGTTCGGTGCGCATCTCCATCGACGACGATATTCCGATTGCCGTGAACGACCTGGCACAGTCGGTGGCCGAAGACGGCGCACCGATCGGCGGCAACGTGCTAGCGAACGACGCCAAGGGCGCCGACGGCGCGACGCTGACTCATGTCGATCTGGGCAGCGGCTTCCAAATCATCGCCGCTATCGGCACCACGCCTCTATCCACCGCGCTTGGCACTTACACGTTCCAATCGAACGGTGCCTGGACCTTCGATCCGAACTCCAATCTCAATAATCCTTCTGGAATCAGCGCGGGTTTCACCTACCGGATCACCGACGGCGACGGGGACATCTCGACCGCCCTGCAACCGATCAGCATCACCGACGGGAGGGATCCGTCCGTCGTCAACGGTGCGGCGATACCGCTCGACGAAGAGGCGCTTGGTAACGCCAATGCGACCGGTACCAATCCGGGCAGCACCGCGGAAACCAATTCCGGCTCCGTTCAATTCCTGGCCGGTTCCGACAACATCGTCAGCATGGCGTTCCAGTCGGTTGGGGGCATCACCGTCGATGTGAATGGCGTCGTGGGACCTGATGTAGTCTGGACGCTGGTAGGTCCCAACCAGATCAAGGGTGCGATAGGCGGGATCGATGCGATCCTGATCGATCTCACGCCGTCCGTTCCGGTCACCGCCGGAAATGCCGGCAGCGCGGCCGTAACGGCCACATTGCTCGACAATTTCCCGCATCCGAATGCCTCAGGCGAGAATGTCATCACCCTCACGGGCATCCAGGTCGTCGCCACCGATATCGACGGCGATACGGTCACAGCGCCAGTTACCGTCACAGTGACGGATGACACGCCGGTCGTGAACCAGGTTCAGGTGCTTGATTTCGACGACGTTCTGAAGAACGGTGCCCCCATCGCTGACGGCGACGAAGGCGCGTTGGATACCTTGGTTCCTGCCGGCTACGGCGGCTTTAGCTGGCAGCAAGCCGGCGTGTTCAATCCGACTCCGTCCTTCGCTTCGCTCCATTATGCGACGCACTCGGAAAACAACCTCGCCTTCTTCGGCGAGGCAGGCGGACCGCCGGCGGATCTCGCGGGTTATCCCGGCGCTGCGGGCTCGCCGATCATCATCACGCGGCCTGACGACGGCAATTTTGGCTTCTTGGGCGCATGGTTCTCCGCCACGTTTGTCGATGATCTTGCGATCACCGTGCTGGGCTTCCAGGATGGCAATCCGATTGCGGTCGCTTCGACTGTCATCACCGTCGACCGCGACGGGCCGACCTTCGTCGACTTCACCCAGTTTGCGGGCTTCGGTGATATCGACACCCTTACCTTCGATACGGTCGACGGCTCCAACGCCTTTTTTGGCTTCGACGATTTCACTTACATCCTCAATCCGGCTTATAGCGGCGACATTCCGCTCATCATCGCCGACGAAGACGATATCCCTGTCATTGGGAACAACGACGTAGTGGTGCGCGACGACGCGGCGCTGCATCTGACCGGGACGCTTGGGTTCAGGCCCGGCGCCGATGCACCGGCATCGGTGACCTTTGCCTCGATGGACGGCAATCAGGTGTTCAACGTCACGGGAGCTGCGGTCACCTCGGGCGGCGTCAACCTGTTCTATTTCTGGGATGGGGGCACGCTGTTCGCTTCGACCGACGTTACCGACGCCACGACTGCAGCGGACACGGCGTCATTCAAAATCACGATCACAAATCCATCGACCGGCGCCTACAGCTTCGAGATGGTCAGCCGGATCGATCATCCGCTCAACGAGGACCCGTCGCCGGGAACGCAACCGGCGTTCGAAGACAATATCGACATCAGCTTGACCTACACCGTCACCGATAGCGATGGCGACCAGGCGAACGGCTCGGTGCGCGTCTCGATCGACGACGACGTGCCGCTGGCATTTGCCGACTCCGAAAACATCGGCGTTGCGAATGGCGGAACGGGCAATGTCATCACCGACCTTTCGGCCGGCGATTTCGGCGACACCGACACCGGCGCAGACAAGCCGGGTGCCGACGGCGGCTCTGTCAGCCATATCGTCAGCAACAATCTCGGTGGCGGCGGCCTGTCCGTCACCAGCGTGGGCAATACGGTGATCGGCGGCCAGTTCGGCAACCTCAGCATCGGCGCGGACGGCGCGTACACCTATACGCGCACCGCCACGACCACCGGCGTGGATACCTTCACCTACACGCTTACCGATAGCGACGGCGACCAGACCACAGCAACGCTCCGCGTCGATCTCGCTAGCCAGAACACGCCGTTCGTCGATACCGGCGATTTCCTCGGTACGGTGGAAGAAGAACATATCTCCTCCGCGCCGGTGTTCGGCCTTGAGGATACAGGCTCGGCCGCAGGCGACGACCTCGATACAAGCGGCAACCTAAACATCACGACGAACCAGCTCACGATCAATCTTGAGAGCCTGTTCGATGGCGGCGACGGTGCGCTGACCTACACCTTCAACATTGCCGACGGCGCACCAGCCGAATTCACTGGTGGCGCCGATATCACGTCCGGTGGCCAGCCGGTTATTTACGACGTCCAGGGCAACATCCTCTGGGGCTTCGTCGATGTCGGCGGTGCCCCGAACACCTACGATCCGGGTAATGGCGATCGCGCGGTCTTCTCGCTCGACATCACCAATCCGGTAGCCGCCGTATTCACGCTGCTCGGTCCGATAGACCATACGCAGGGCGACAATATCGAAGGCACGCAGGTCCTCGATCTGACAAACAAGATCAAGGTCACCGACATCGATCCCGATAGCTTCGATCTCGGAACCATCCAGATCAAGATCATCGACGACACCCCGAGATTGATCAGCGTCGGTCTTTCAACCACGCCCGTGGTGCATGACGAAACGGCCGGTCAGCAGACCGCGGCTGATCCAAACCCGTCGAACGACACTTCTGCAAGCAATCCGTTCAGCTTCAACAGTACCGTTACGACGATCGGTGCCGCTTTCTCAGGAGTCATCAACCCGGGATCGGTTATCGGTTACGCAACCGGCACCATAGCTCCCAGCTACAGCTATTTTGCAGGAGCTGATGGTGCGTCAGGATCGTCGTCCTTGGAACTTGCTGGTGGCGTAACGACCATCGATTCAGGACTTGATACACTTAATGGCCTAAACATTCTTCTCCACGTCGAAGGCAATTTCATCGTGGGTCGTGTCGATGCGGACAACAACGGCTCTGTTTCGACATCGGATGCCGCAGCGTTCGCGTTTGCCGGAGGCCAGTCAATCGGCATCGTTCAGTATCTCCCGATCCTGCATCCGACCGGCGGTGCGAGTTACGACGAGACGAAAACCCTTAATCCGAATACGCTCAGTGTGCGTGTCACCATCACAGACGCCGACGGCGACCAGGACTCGCGGCCGTTCGACATATCCAGCCTCGTCGGCTTCGGCGATGACGGAATACTCGCGAACGCTACCACGGCGGCGACGGTACTCGACGACGAGGCGCAGCCGGGCGGCATCATCTCGCCCGACATCGCGCCAGGCGACGTGAATGCGCCAGAAGCGGCGAAGATCGCGAGCGGCGATCTCAACATCACGATCGGGACCGACGGGCTGAAATCTGTCGCCTTCGCGGCATCGATGACCGCGACCGGCGAAGCCGGTGCTGTCACGCCGCAGGTGATCTATGTGGATCCGGTAACCAAGGCAGCGACGCTTGAGACAATCGCCATCACCTGGACTCCGTCCGGAAACGGCGGAACGCTCACCGGCACCAGCGCGCACTATCCGACGGGCACCCCAGTCTTCACCTTGGTCGTGAACTCCAGCGGCCATTACGACTTCACCCTTAATGCGCCGCTCGCGCATCCGCTGAAGGACGATATCGGCGGCGGCGTAATCACGGCCTATGAGGACAATCTCAACCTCACCTTCAACTACACTGCAACCGATGGCGACAACGATACGAGCACCAACACGCTCACCATCGCGGTCGATGACGATACTCCGCTTGCCATCGCCGACGCCTCGACGCTGATCGAAGGCGACGCGCAGAACTTCAACGCCGTGTTCGTGCTCGACTTCAGCGGCAGCATCAGCGATTCCGAATTGAATACGATGCTCGATGCCGTTCGCTCGGCCGGGCAGACGCTGTTCAACAGCACGAACGGCGACGTGGAGATCAGCGTTGTTCTGTTCGCTTCGGACGCGCCGCCGGCAAACTCCTACGGCCCGTTCACGGATTCGGCCGCGTTCACGACCCTGATCAACTCGATCAATCCGATGGAGCCGGGCGGGGCTCGCCCGCTCACCGGTAGCACGGACTTCACCGCAGCGATCGAACAGACGATGGCCTTCTTCGTTCCGAACAACACACCGAACTGGAACGATCTCGTCTTCTTCATCAGCGATGGCAATCCGAACCAGCAGACCGGCACGGGTGGCAACTCGTTGTCAGATGCAGTGAAGCCGCTCTGGCAGAACTTCATCACCACCAACCAAATTAACGTCACCACGATCGGCATCGGCGACGGAATCATCAATGCCCGCTTGCAGGATGTCGACTTGGACGGCCAGGGCGCGCCGATCCTGGTCGCGAATTTCGACGATCTGATCGCCTCGCTGCTCTCGGTCGTTGTCGGCGGCGATATCTCTGGCAACGTGCTGACCGGAACGGACAGCAATCTCGTCAACGGTGCGGACGACTCGTTTGGTGCCGACGGCGGCCGGATTCTGTCGATCACGGTCGGCGGCTCCACCTATACGTGGGACGGCGTCAACAGCATCGACAATTCCAGCATCGCCGGTCCGAATGATATCGCCGGCGACGACCTCACGCTCATCACGACACCCGGCGGCGGCAAGTTCTCGTTCGACTTCGAAACCGGCGACTGGGACTATGTCGGCCCGGCGGTCATCGATAACGACGGAGAGGTCGAGACGTTCAACTACGTCATCCGCGACGGCGACGGCGACGAGAGCGGGAATACCCTGCAGATCACGGTGCTTCCGAAGAACGACGCCCCGGTCATCAGCCTCAATTCGCCGATGTCAAACTTCAACGTCGCCGACAATTTCGGCGCCGTGAACTATGGCAACAACAACGGTAGCGTGAATTGGGCCGCCAACTGGACAGAGTCCAGCGACAGCGGCGGCAGCGGCGGCGCGGGCGGCGGCAGCATCCGCATTGAAGGCAACCAACTCCGCTTGGGCGAGAACGGCGGCGACGGCGCGACAATCGTTCGCGAGGTCAATCTGGCAAGCGCCAACACGGCAACGATCAGCTTCGACTTTGGGTCGGTGAACAGTGAGTCCGGAGAAGAGATCGTCATCTTGTTCGCGAAGGACGGCTCGACCTTCGTCGAGATCGCCCGTTTCGACTCGGACGACGCGGCGGGTCTGAAGACACTCCCGACCCTCACGGGTCCGTTCGCGGCGAACGCCAAGCTTCGCATCGATGTCGAAGCACTCTCAGCTAATGACGAATACCTTTCCATCGACAACCTCAAGATTGACTTTACGGTGCCGACGCTCCTGACCTACACGGAAAACGGCGCGGCGATAGCGATCATGCCGAACACGACCGTGGCGGACCCGGACATTCCGGCCAACTTCAATCTGGGCTCCCTCACCGTCAGCACCAACGCGGCGGTTGCGGGCGACCAGCTCGTGTTCGCGGGCGGCGGCGCGGTGCTGAATGCGGGGAACGCCGAAGTCGGCGGAATCAATATCGGTTCGGTGTCTGGCTACGGCACTTCGACGATCCAGATCAACTTCAATGCGAACGCCACCGACACTCGCGTCGAGGCGTTGATGCAGGCGATTGGCTTCAGCTCGACATCCAACACGCCCGGCACGCAGCGGACCTTCGACGTCACCTTCGATGACGGCGGCAACACCGGCGCCGGCGGCCCGCTCCAGGACATCGAGACGGTCACGATCAACATCGTTCCGGTAAACGATGCCCCGTCGAACCTGTTCACCAGCACCATCCAGATCACGGAAGACACCGCAACGAAGCTCACGCAACTTCAGGTCGCCGATCCGGACTCTGGCGGTGGCGGCAGCGGAACACTTTCCGCTTCCAACGCGGGCGGCGTGACGGTCGGTGGAACGCCAACGGCGCTCACCCTCACAGGCACAGTGGCGGAACTCAACGCGTTCCTGTCGACCGTGGCGCAGAGCGTGCTATATACCCCGGTCGCCAACTCGACGACCGACGTGACGCTGACGGTCAACGTCAACGACCTCGGCAATTCCGGCAGCGGTGGCGCGCTTTCGGACAGTGACCCGATCACGCTTGACTTGGTCGCGGTCAATGACGTGCCGGTCTCGACCGATGACTCGCTCACGATCAACGAGGATTCCGCACCGGTATTCCTGGCACTCACCGACTTCGGTACCTATTCGGACATTGAAGGCACTGCGCTCACCACCGTTCGCATCACCACTCTGCCACTGGAAGGCGCGTTTCAGTACGACACCACCGGCGGCGGAAACTGGGTGGCGGTCACCTTGAACCAGGATATCCCGGCTACGCACATTTCCGGCAACCGCCTTCGCTTCACGCCGGACGCTAACGAAAATGCATCGTCCTACGCCAATATTCGCTTCCGGGTTAGCGACGGCACCGACTTTAGTGTTGCTGACTACACGCTTGGCATCAGAGTCAATGCGATTAACGACACCCCGTCGAACCTGTTCACCAGCACCATCCAGATCACGGAAGACACCGCAACGAAGCTCACGCAACTTCAGGTCGCCGATCCGGACTCTGGCGGCTGGCGGCAGCGGAACGCTTTCCGCTTCCAACGCAGGCGGCGTGACGGTGGGAGGAACGTCAACCGCGCTAACCCTTACGGGCACAGTGGCGGAACTCAACGCGTTCCTTTCTAACAACGCGCAGAGCGTGCTCTACACCCCGGTCGCCAACTCGACGACCGACGTGACGCTGACGGTCAACGTCAACGATCTCGGCAATACTGGTACGGATCCGGGCCTGACGGGCACTGCCTTGAACGAGCAGGACACCGACATAGTCACGCTCCGTCTGATTGCTGCGAACGACGGGCCAACAGCGACGATCACTCCGCTTTCGTATAACGCGACCGAGCAGACGAGCCTCAACCTGAAGAACACGGGGCTCTCGATCGCCGATACGGCTGATGGCAATACCGGGACGATGACGGTGAACCTGTCGGCGAATGACGGCGTCCTGACTGTCACCGCGGGCACCAGCGGAGCGATTGTCTCCAACAGCGGCACATCGAACGTGACGATCTCCGGTACCGTCGCGCAGATCAATAATCTCCTGAGCACGAATGGCACCAGCACGGTTACGTTCATTCACAACAGCAATACGCCCCCGGCCAGCGTCACCCTCACCTTGCAGGTGAACGACAACGGCAATGTGGGCGGCGGCGATCTGATTGCGGCCGACACGGCGACGATCAATATCACGGCGGTGAACGATGCCCCGCAGGCGCTGGGCACGACCATCAACCTCACCGAGGACGTGACGCACGTCTTCACCCTGGCCAACTTCGGCTTCACCGACGGCGAAGGACACAACTTCCTGAACGTTCTGATCGATAGCGTTCCCTTGGCCTCCGCCGGCACGCTTCGACTGAACAACACTGTGGTCACCGCTCCGGCCGCCATCTCGGCGGCGGATATCGCGGAAGGGCGGCTCACCTTCGCGCCGGCCGACAACTACTTCGACGACGGCGCAACGGTGACCTTCCCCGTGGACCAGACCTTCAACTACCGGGTCCAGGACGACGGCGGCACGGCGAATGGCGGCGTGAATACATCTACGACCGCCACCATGACGCTCAATATGAGCACGACGAACTTCACCAATACGGAGAACCTGAGCAGCAACAGCAACCATGCCTATACGGCGGCGTTGAACGTTGCGAACTTCTCCATCCAGGATACGGACGCGGCAGGTAATACCGCTCCCAATTCCTCGGGAGATAGCCTCACTATCCAGACTGCTGGTGGTGGCGCCACGGCGTTTGAGGCTCTCAATTTCTTCCGTTCCGATGACAATCTGGAGATCAGCTGGACGGAAGCTGCGGTCAGCCCGACGGTCACGCTGCTCAATCAGTTCGCTGGCGGCAACGACCCGGACATCGAACAGCTCGATTTCGAGAACGGCGGTTCGTATGCCGGCTACACCTTGAACGCCGGCGGATATCGTCTCAGCGCCGATGCCGCTTCACCGCTTGCTGGCGTGGACGACGCGGCATTCGGTTCTCGCGACATCATCGCGGGTGCATCGGCGACGGAAACGCTCAACGGCGGTGCAGGTGATGACTTGCTGTTCGGCAATGGCGGCGACGACACGCTCAACGGCGGCACTGGTCAGGACCTGCTCGTGGGCGGCTTGGGCAACGATACCTTCACCTTTGATAACGGCGACAGCGGTGGAACCATCCTAACGGCCGATGTCATTGCTGACTTCGATGACTTGCTCGATGTGATCAATCTGAATTCGATCGACGCAAATACGAGCGCTGGCGGCAATCAGGACTTCGGCCCAATCACCCAATCTGGCAGCGTGATCCAGAACAGCATCACCTGGTTCCAGGATGTCGGTAACAACCAGACCGTGATCCAGATCGATAACAATGGCAACACGACCGCCGACATGATGTTCGTGCTAACCGGCATCCACAACCTCAACGACACTAACGTCGTCGGTTAGGTAGGCAGCCAAGATAGAACCCGCCGGAGCAAACTCCGGCGGGTTTTTCGTTTCCAGAATTCCAGAAGCTCAGCCCTACGCCTTCTTGCGCGGCGGCATAGCGAGACGGCCGCTGACCGATTTCGGCGCCCTCGCCGCCGTTTGCGATGGCTGGCGCGGCGGGAGTTCGGTCACGTCCGCGGGCGCCGTTCCGTCCTGGTGCCGTTCTCCCGGCGATAGGTCGCTGTAGCGCGTCTGAAATTTGTGCAAGCCAATATGCGTGATCTCGTGGTCCACGCTCGCCCACACTTCTCCGCCGCAACGCCGCCGCCAGCGGTAGCAGAATGCAAAATCCTCCGAGAGCCGCGCCTGCTCCAGCCGCAGCGGCTCGAACGCGCGGATCATACGGTGCATCCCCTGCCCGAGCGGCGACGTATAGCCGGCCGTGTCGTCGGAGATTTCCGGCATTTGCTGAAGCATTTTCTCGATGCAGTCGCGGCGGATTAGCAGAATACCGGCGCCGCAACCCTCGACGCGGATAAACCCGTTGCGCGAACCGCGGCCGGCACCCTTGATCACGAATTCATGCGCTTGGGCGATAGACTGCCGGACCGATGCCGCGTTCCCGGACTCAGGAGCGGACTGCGCGAGGCGATCGAGGTCGACTTTCCGTTTCGGCGCAACCACGCCCACAAGCGGCTCATTGAGTTCCAGCATGTCCATCACGAGTGAGGGCTCGAAACCCATGTCGGCGTCGATAAAGAGAAGATGGCTAGCATCCGTCTCATCGAACCAGCGGGTGAGCAGTGCGTTGCGGCTTTCCGCGATGTCGCTGAAGGAGGTGGTGACGTAAAGCGAGTCCCAGCGCCGGCGCGCCAGTTCAGGCAGCAGCCGCATCAGGCTCTGCACGTACGACGAATAGAATACTTCGCCGTATGCCGGCGTGGCGATGAACAGCTTGGTCACGAGAGGCCTCTCAAGGCCCCATTAAATCATCGCAAGCTCAAAAACACACGGACAGCGGCTACGAAAGCTGTCTATAATTCAACACCGAAGAATTTATGAGGAGATACAACGTTCTAAAGCGAAAAAATTTATCTTCCAAGGCTCGCGAAGGTTGTTGCAACCTGGTTGGTAGATTAGAGCAGCAAAGCGGCGTATTGGCTCGCGCCCGCTGTTTCTTCCACCTGGATTTCGTTCCTCCCCCAGTTCGAGGTCGCCGGCGCTAGTTCGGCGCTATCCAGACCTGCTCCATCAATCGAGGCAAAACGCGTCGCCAGAAGCGTCACACCGCCATGCCCGAGACTATACAAGGCTTTGTAGGTGGGGAGCTCCTCCGCTGTAAGCGTAACGGCGCGCTGATTGTCGAGGATCAACCACTGCTTATTGTCCCGGGCGGCGAGCACGGCGTGGTCCTGCCGGCCGGCTGAGTTCCTGACCAGTACGATCCTCAAATCCTCACTAGCAAAACCGGCCATCCGCAGCATCGCATATTTGAGAATGGCGTAGTCTTCGCAATCACCGTTCCCGCTTGTGAGGCTCGTAAGCGGGCTGCTCCAGCGATCGGGCTCACCGTGCTGCTGCGTATCGCTCATGTATCGAATAGATTTGTTGCCGAGCCGGTTTATCGTCTCGATCCGCGCACGGCCTGACTTTTTCTCTGCCTCTTCCAGAAGCGAAACGAAATGCGCGGCAGCTTCCGTACAACTCGCCGGGCGCGCGCGGCAGTCGGCTATAGACGCAAGATCGTTGCCAAGTTGCGCTTGAATTGCGCGCCAGTTCGCCCAAAGGCGGCCATTCGGTGCGCGGAAACCGAAAAGCCCGAAAGGCTCCGGACCTGCGATTGTCGCCGTGTCCGAGTCGACGATCTTTTCGTTCGACTGCAAGGACGGGGCGCGCCCAAGAGCCGCATTCTGAAGGCCCTGCCGCGCCAAAACTTCGTTGATCGTGAAGAACCGCGCAGTTGGCGGACGCGCAACCTGGGCAAGCACAAAGTCTTCAGAAGCCAACGGAGCGGCCAGCTTATTCAGGCGCGACTGGGCAACAGCTTCGTTCGCCCATGCGAGCGTAAGTGTTAGCGAAACAACGCCCGATGCAATCCGGCTCCATCCACGGCTTTTACGCACGAAGACCATCGGCTCCTCCGCTTGGGAAAGCAGCCAACGTCTGTGCGCCGGTCCGCATCCCGTCTGTGAAGGACAACCGATACGGGATGGACTCACTCGGCTCGGTTAAAAGCCGAGCGCGCGGTCTGATTGATTTTTGGTTGAGTCAATTTTCCGTCGCCATGACGACGGGCTTTGGTTTTGTTTTTTAACGAAGCGCTAATCGAACTGTCGCGAGATCAGCTCTTGTTACCCTTCTTACTTTCGGCAGCTGACCCTGCTTTTGAATCTGCAGCCGACTTCATACGCTCGGCAAGCTTTTGAATATTGTTAACCAACTGGTTCGCGGCAATACCGGTTAGAACAACGCGTCCCGCTACCGCACGGCGGGCGATGGCTGGACGGCCGTCGGTCGGTTCGCTCATGCGGGGGTTTGAGAAGGTTATCGAGAGATTGCCATGAAGGAAGGCTACGCTGGCGACTTCGCTCGCGAAGAACTCAGGCGTCGGAAATCGTTCTTCCAACACCGGCAAATTAGGCTTTTTTGTCTTGTCAGCCATGGACATCCCCCTCTCGCTGATTTGTTTAGCTTGAGATCCAGCCGCTTTCCCGCGGACCATAGGTCGCGATAATATTCGCGGACGATCACCGCTCACGCAATGCCTCGTCGCGAAGTAGCCGTGCTGGCTTCAACAGATAATCGAGCACCGTTTTGGAGCCGGTCAGAACTTCGACCGTGGCAACCATTCCCGGAATAATTGGTAGCGGGTGTTCCTGCGTTCCAAGCGCATTCTTGTCCGTCCGCACGATCACTCGGTAAAAAGTCTCGCCTACCTCGCCTTTTTCGTTGCGCTCGGCGATTGCGTCCGCCGAAATTCGCTCGACCTTGCCCTTGAGAGATCCATAGACGGACGCGTCGTAGGCCGTAATCTTGACGACTGCATCCTGATCAGGACGGATGAACGCAATGTCTTGCGGCCGAATCCGTCCTTCAACCAATAGCGAGTCTTCAAGCGGCACGATATCCATCACATTTGCGCCGGGCTGAACCACTGCGCCGACCGTGGTCACGTTGACCTTGTTGACGATCCCATAGACAGGAGAACGCAGCTCCGTCCGCAGCACGCGATCCTGTGCCGACTTGATATTCTCGTCGAGGACGGCGAGGTCGCCTTTGGATTTGGCGAGCTCTTCCTGGGCCTGAGACCGGAATGTTGCATGCGCGGTCGAGATTCTGGATTGCGCTTCTTGAAAAGCGGATTCTCCTTTTGCGATCGTCGCCTTGATCACGTTCAACTGCCCGCGGATTTCGCTCGCCTGGCGGTCGACCCGCAGCATCTCGATCTCGGGCACGATTTTCTGATTATGAAGCTGCCGCGTGAGTTCAACTTCACGGCTGATGAATTGCCAGTTTTGCGAGAGTTTCGCTTCCTGCGCCCGGAGTTCATCCAGCTCCAGCGACTTCTGACTTTGCTGCTGGCTCAGCACTTGAATTTCCTGTTCAAGCTTCTTGCTGCGGGCTTCGAAGACGGCGAGTTCGGCGGCCACGGCTCTTGCGACCATTTCCGTCAATTCTTTTGAGAATTCCGGTTTGGTCATTCCCTTCGTTTCAGCTTCCAAGCGCTGGACTCTGGCCGCCATCGCAGCCCGCCGCTCACGGATTTCACCAAACTGCGCCGCAAAATTCGTATCGTCGATCCGCATTAGCGGCTGATCCTTTTTCACAATAGCGCCTTCCTGTGACAGGATCTCTCGAACAATTCCGCCTTCAAGTGTTTGCACTACTTGCATCTGCCGAGTCGGAATCACTCGGCCGGAACCCCGCTTAACTTCGTCGAGTACAGCCAAACTCGCCCAAACAAGCCCTACGAACATCAGTGCGAGGATTGTCATCAACAGCATGCGAGAGGTACGCGGCGTGCGCAACTCGACAGCCGCACGCACGTCATTCACAAAGGAAAAATCAGTTTGCCGCACTGGCTTTCCCTTCTTTTACAGCCGCTGCAGCAGTTGGTTTGGCGGACCCTATCGGGCCTTGGCGCAGGCGCGCGAGAATGGCGTCGCGCGGACCGTCGGCGACCAGCCGCCCCTTATCGAAAAGCAATATTCTGTCGACGAGTTCTAGCAGCGAAGGCCTATGCGTGGAAACGAGCATCGTGATCTCGCCCTGACTGAGCACTTTCAGGCGTTCGAGAAACTCGTGCTCGCTACGGACGTCGAAATGAGCCGTGGGTTCGTCGAGAAACAAGACCTTCGGTTTACGGATCAGCACTCTCGCAAGACCGATTGCTTGCTTCTGGCCTCCGGATAGACTGCGGCCCTGCTCGGCGATGGGCATGTCATAGCCGAGCGGGTGTCCGGCGATAAACGTCTCAACGCCCGCTAGGCGAGCGGCCTCGATGACTTCCTCGTCGGAAGCGGCGGGCCGGCCAAGCGTAATATTATCTCGTAGCTTGCCGAAGAAGAGGTCAATATCCTGAAGCACAAACCCAACGCCAGTGCGGAGATCGGTCGGGTCGTATTGTCTTGCATCGAAGCCATCGACCAGAATTTTTCCTTCTTGCGGCTCGTAAAAGCCCGCCAGCAGACGGCCAACCGTAGTCTTGCCAGAGCCAACACGGCCGATGATTCCGACCCTTTCGCCGGCCTCGATCTTGAACGACACATTCTCAAGCGCCGACTCGGAGCTGTTCGGATATTTGAATGAAACATTCTCGAAAGCCACGCGGCCATGGACGATCTTTCTTGCGACATAACTGCGGTCGAGAGGCCGTTCGCGCTCGAGTGACATCAAACCGTCGATCGCTTTCAGCGCGGTGATCGTTTGCGTGCCGCGCGTAATGACGGCCGCAATGCCGGCAATCGGCGCCATGACCCGGCCCGCGAGCATGGATGCTGCAACCAATGCACCAACGGTGATTTGGCCGTCCATGATGAGGAAAACACCCCATACGACCATTGCTAGCGTGGTCAGTTGCTGCGCTGAATTGGCGAAGGTCAGAGCCATAGATGACCAGAACTGAACGTCCTCGCTTGAGCGCGCGGTAGCCGCGATCGAGCGCTCCCAATTGCTCTGCATTTTGGCTTCGGCACCGGTCGCTCGGACCGTTTCGATCCCCGACATGGCTTCCACTAGAACGCCGTGACGAGCCGCGGATTCACTCTGCAGTCGGCGCATCGCTAAGGTCAGTGGTCGTTGCAGCAAGAGCCCTGCGCCAATCATTATGGGAAGCATCACAGCCGGTATGAGCGCCAACGGTCCTGCGATCAGATACAGCACACTTAAGAAGACCACAGCGAACGCCAGGTCCGTGATTGCAACAACCGTCCCCGACGTAAAGAATTCGCGAACAGAATCGAAGTCGCGCAATTGATTGGCGACTATGCCGACTGATGCTGGCCGCTGAGACATCTTCAATGCGAGCACATGCTCGAAAATGTTCGAGGCAAGGACAACGTCAACCTGCTTGCCGGTCATATCAATGATGCGGCTACGGACCATACGAAGAATGAAGTCGAATGTGATGGCAATCATCAGTCCAATCGCCAACGCGATCAGTGAGGGAACCGCGCCGTTCGGAATGACGCGGTCGTACACATTCATCACAAACAGCGGAGCGGCCAGCGCCAAGATGTTGACGACCAAAGCTGCGATCGCGACGTGGGTGTAGTTGTCCCAGAATTTCCAGACGACTGACCAGAACCAGTGGCCGGGCTGGTCAGCTGTCTTCGTGCCAGTCCGAGCGTCTTCCGCATACATCGGGCGCACGAGAAACGCATACCCGGAATATTCTGACTCCGGATCGGCCGATCGGTTGGCTGCTGACCCCTTCAGCTGCGAGGGATCGATCACTTCCGCTTTTTTCAGAATGCTATCAAGTTTGACGAGAATCCGGGTGGTGCCGTCCTTCATCAGCAATATCGCCGGCAGCACCAAAGCTGGAATGTCGCCGATCTTTCGTTTGACGAGTTCCACCTCGAGGCGAGCCCGTTTAGCGGCGCGTGCAAAAAGCTTCACGTCAAGCTGTCCATTGTTAATGGGCAACCCCGAAACAAGCGCTTCCCGGCTAACGGCCCGACCATGGCGCGCAGCCAGATACGCGAGCGCATCCAGCAACGGATCGCCATCCCTCGATCCACCGGCAGTAGGTATGGGGGCTTCATCTTCGCCTGGGCTCCTGGGCCACAGCCATCGAACCGGGTTCAATTTCCCCTCCAATCGGCAGAGTTGAAATATAGCGGAACTCGCGGTCAGCGATTGGAATACTTAAAATTGTAGTAAATGCCCGCACACGTCGATTGTGCTTTGGATGGCGTGGCCCACCCACGTGGGTGGCGCTAATCCCTTGGAAATGTGCCGCTTAGGGCAAATCGAGCGGCTTCCGGCATAAATGCCGATGCTTTTGCCGGCTCAAACTCTAAAGCGGAAGCTGACTTCTTCCGGTCATCCTGGCTGGCCGTTGCGGTGACCGGCCAGATCTCGGAGATATTCGACAGGGTTACCTTTGGCGCGATCGGGAAGCCGTAGAACGAGTCCTTCTTTAAGAACGGCTCGTATATATTCAGCGGTTCAGGGCCCTTCTTCGGCGCTCTTAGGAGTACTGGGGGGATTTTCGTAGGATATACACCGATGGGAATGACCGGAAGCGGATCGGCTTCCGCAGGCTGCGGTGCTTTCAGATATTCAAGCAACTTACCCATCGCCGCGAGCAACTGATAGTCGGCGAAGACCGACACGCCGCGGGTCGACGACAGAGAAACCATAGCATTGAACACTTGATTCTCGGCGTTCAACAAATCAATCAAGGTGCGCTGACCCAGTTCATATTCTTTACGGTAGGCATCGACGGTTTTGCGGGCGGATTCGATCTGCCGCATCAATGCGGCCGCGCGATCACCCGTGATGGTGCGCGCCGCCCATGCTCTGTCGATTGCGTCGAATGCCTCGCGCTGCAGTCTTCCATGACGCGCACCCTGCTCCGCCAGACGCTCGGCCGCTTCCACGCGGCGCCAGGACGTCTGGCCGCCGTTGAAAACATTCCAGGTCATGCGGACCCTGCCGCTATATTCGTCGCGGCGGCCAGCAAGACCGCCTGTATCTTCGCCCGTCAGGGCACGTCCTTCCAAAGCGACCGTCGGACCGAACTGGCCGGTGGTGGCGTCGAAGCCGTGCTTTGCTGCCTTCGCTTCGGCGCCGGCAACCTGAATGGTGGGGTTGTTCACGAGGGTAACTGCGAGCGCATCATCCTTAGTTTTCGGCAAACCCTTGAGCCGGCCGGGGAAACGGATGTTGAAAGCCTCTAAGCCAACAGCCTGACGATATGAGCCGCGCGCTTCGTCCAACCGTTGGCGAAATTCCGCGTAGATCGCTTCAGCAGCGGAGAACCGCTCCCTCGCCTGCTGAAGGTCGCCCTCACCCGTACGTCCGCCGTCGTAACGTTTCTGAACATTGTCCAAAATAGAACGGTGCGTTTCGACATAGCGACGTGCAAAATCGACCAACTGCAAATACCGGGCAACGTCTATATAAGCTTCGGCAGCACGAAGCGCGATCAGCTCCGTGCGCTCAAGCACCTTAAAGGCCGCCGAGTTTGTGCGCGCTGCTTGCCGCCACACCTCGTGGACCGAGGACAGTCCGTCGTAAAGTAACTGGCGAACAGCGACCGAGGCTTCCTTCCCGGTGACCGTGCGTCCGCTGAGGGCACTGGGAACCGCAATGTGATGATCCAGACGGTCCAACCCGATGGACGCATCGACCGTAACCTGGGGGAGCAAAGTTCCCTGCGTCTGACGCAGTTCGCTTTCGGTTGCTCGGCGATTGGCGGACGCCTCATCCACGCCAGGGTGACTTTGGACGGCCTGATTGATGGCGTCGAAAATGGAAAATTCGGATTGCGCTGACGAGTGGTGTGGGACCACAAGGAGCATCGCAGTCAGCACTAAGAAGAAAAATTGCATCTAACCGCCCCCCGCGGTCGGTGCTTATTTCCGTATTACAACCATGGATATCAGTTCCGGGGAGAGCGTTCAAATAAACGTCACCTTCGGGGTGGACTAAACGGAAGATTCCGAGCGGGTGTTACCCAAAAGCCATAGAGATAAGTAATTGATTCTAATAGATTATATGTCTTATGCCCGCTCCGAGATCGAATAATCCTATGCCGCTCGAATTTCCTTAAGAGAATCTAGGGGAAATTTTCGGCGAGACCAAAATTTTTGGTATTTAGGTAGTGCATTTGGTTGTTCGAGTCGCGTGGCGATTGACCTCAATGATGTTGCGTCCGGCGAATCCTCGCACTCTTGCCGAGCAGTCTCACCTGTTCAGGAGGCGGCTTTGGAATTGCGATCTCTAGTTCAGGAGGCGGTTCTGGAATTGCGATCCCAGGTCAAGCTACTCTTGCAAGCAAGTGAACTGACAAAGTAGCGCGATCATTCGGCGCCAACTAATGCGATTCTGTTGCCTTACCACTCTGCTCGAGATTTTCAGTACACACACAGCGAGGCTACCTCTGAACAGGTAAAGGAAAAACGACTCGATCCCATGCGTCGTGAAATACTCTGATGTCAGAACCAGACGTAGTTCTGAACTGAAATCGACCCAGTCGACACTAGGTTCGTAGTCATTCGGAAGCGCGCATATTGCTTCTAGTTCGGATACTCGCCGGCTCGCGCTCTCTCTCCCGCTCACGATTTTGCGCCCGTTCAAAGATTCCAATCAGTTGTAAATCCGCGCTTAATGCTGGTTGCAATTTATTGCCACTCATATGCACTTCCAACGTTTTTCCGTCGCGGTGGATCTGGAGCGACAAATCCCAACTACCGAATTGCCTGCTAAGTGCACCAGGATACCAGCGGGCGCTACCCGTCGCGGCACTTCCTTCACCGTTGTGATTGACGATTCCCGCCCAGCCAATGTTCGATGCAACCAGCAACCCGTGCGCGCTACGCGAAATTACAATCTCGCAGTCTCTGCAAGGGAATCGGCTCGACTTGGTCTGCCGCCATGCGCCAACATACTCGCTGTCACGAACCAAATCCGCTAGGACAATCGCACAGGTGTTTGACAGAGGGCAATTTCTAGCGTTCGCATCGTAAAAAACACGTACTTTCTCAGTTTCATGTGAGCATACTGTATTTGCGACATCGCGATGGATGATTTCAATTTCGCGGCGATCGAGTGAGAGACGAAGGATGTAATTCCCCGCAATGAAACTTTGCGTATCGTTTGTACTTTGACGGAATTTGAATGTCTGTCCGCGGACGAGTCCCGCGGAAAGCAGCCCTCCACCGATCTCCATGACCGTTACATACTCACCGGTAAGATCGTTGAGTGGACAGTCGTAGCTTCTGATCTGGGCGCTCGCATCAAAACTCAATCCAAAAAAAACAGATGCAGCCAAGTTGGCCAAGAAGAGAGGGCGGCCCATTCACGCTCCTGCAATAAATCACCGCTCCCCAGCTATGATTCATCGCCGGTAAAATGCGCGTCGAAATCCGGCAACAATGAGAGATTGCTGAATTTTTTTGTGGACGGTCTCCATCAATAAAAACGAAAAAGAATTCGCAGGGGCTGAGCCGCGACCCTACTAAGCCATATTGTTGTCGTGATTCGGAGCCCTCTCTGTAGCAAATACTAGACGGTGCGGGACGCACGAGGAGTATCTTGTACATCCGAGCAGCAAAAAGATCACCTACGAACGCGACAAGGTGGTGTTACCACCTGACATGATCTGCATCTGCGCGAGGGGACGTAAATGTTATTGCTCTCAGTGAAAAACGAATGAAAATGCATGTCGTCCGTGAGAATGGGAATTTACCCTGCTGCGCTTGGGCTGAATAAATAACGGACATCCCAGGGCAGCTGCCATAAAAACCTACGAAGGTTCAAGTTTTCTCCAGGTAGCGAAATGCCTTCGCTTGAACCGGAACAGCCAAACCCAATATCTGCACCCAATGAGGAGATGACGCGTTGCGGCTAAACCATCGTCCTCAATTCTCCTCGAAGTCGTCAAACAGAGACCTTTCCGGCCTTGCTGGTGCTGAGATGCGGCTTCTGCTCGCAGGCGTGAGTCCAAACTCCGAAGCAATTCTCATCATGATTTCGGTCTGACGATTGGCTATCGCCACGTAAGGCGACTGAATCGGATAACCGCTTGGACTTTTAACCATCGACCCATACTTCTGAATTGCTTCCGTTGCCTCAGCCCAAAGTGCGTAAGCACCGCAATATGATGCGAGAGCCGCTCTATCCAGCGCCGTGATCACCCTCAGTGGTGCCAACTCCGAAACCAATCGATCCCATTCGCGCCTGGCGGTTTCGCCGAGTTCAGGTGGCGGGTCGGGTATTACAATTTCAGGTCTGGGTTCATGAGCGTTCAATGGACGCTTCCCTGGGTTTCCATTGAGAATCTTCATTCGCGTTGGTTTTGGTGGCCGGCCCCTCACCGCTTCACCCTCGCTGCCTTGAGCGATTTAGAACGCCGTTTCTCGGTTACTTCATCAAAGACCGAACCGCTGCCACTTAGCGTGGCTTGCTTTCCAGAAAATGTTTGCCATCGCCTGATTGCAGTTTCGGCATACTGAACGTCAATTTCAATTCCGAAGCATTTGCGCTTGGAGGTTTCCGCAGCGATCAAACTCGTGCCGCTCCCGATAAATGGATCGTAAATCGCTTGTGCCTCGACGGTGTTGTTCACCATCGGACGCCGCATACACTCGACTGGTTTCTGCGTACTATGGGTCGTCTCGGAATCCTGGCCGCCGCTGCTTATCGTCCAAAGTGTCGTTTGCTTTCGATCGCCGGTCCAATTGCCCTTCTTACGTACGGCATACCAGCAGGGTTCATGTTGCCAGTGATAATCACCGCGGCCGATCACTAGTCGCTCCTTCGCCCAGATGATTTGCGCCCGCACGACAAATCCTTGCTTTTTGAGGCTCTCGGCAACTGTCGTGGAATGAAGCGCTCCGTGCCAAACGTATGCGATTGATCCGGGAAAGAGTGCCCATGCATCCTCCCAGTTCGCCCGCTTGTCGTTCTGAACTTTTCCAGTCCGCGCGGAATTGTTGACGCCAGCCCGATGGCGCCAGGTCGGATCGTAATCGACGCCATAAGGAGGATCCGTGACCATCAGTATAGGCTTGGACCGCCCAAACAATGCCTTCACTAGTTTCGGATCCGTACAGTCACCGCAAGCCAACCGGTGGTCACCCAAACACCAAATCTCGCCTGCCCGGACAATCGGCTCATCAGTTAGCGCAGGGACATCGTTTTCATCGATAAGGCCGGAACCAACGTCTGGAGCCAATGCTTGCGCGAGTTCTTTTTCCTCAAACCCAAGCAGTTTCAAATCTGCGCCCATTGCCGAGAGGTCCTTCAGCTCGAGACGCAACATCTCCGTGTCCCATCCAGCGTTCATCGCAATGCGATTATCAGCAAGCATTAGTTGCCGGCGCTGAAATTCATTTAGCTCGCGTAGCTGGATGACTGGCACTTCGGATAATCCCATTAGCCGCGCAGCTGCGAGACGACCGTGTCCAGCAATCAGATCACCCTCGTCCCCGACAAGTATGGGGTTGCTAAAACCGAATGCTCGAATGCATCCGGCGATTTCAGCAATTTGAGAATCGGAATGCGTACGCGCGTTCCGAGGCGACGGAATGATGCGGCTCAACGGCCAGTATTCGAGCCGCAACTGGCGAGTGGAATTTGGACTGTTAATTTCAATTGCGTTCGTCATGTCCTACCCTTCCTACCCCCCCCCCCGAATTTCGCGGCCAAAATCTGCGTATTTTCCAAAAAAAAGTTTTCGGAATTTCGCGGCGATACGCGCGCGGGTACCCCGCCGGTCCCATACTCGAAGGTTGTAGAGTTTTGACCCGCCCCCGCCTCCTGGCCTGAGAGTCAACCCTGTCAACCGAGTCAACCTTACTTTTTCGAGGTGCAGCTAGCGGAACCGCGGGGTCCGAAATACCCGCACGTGAAAGGTCGCTAGAAGGAACCAAAGAAGTCACTGGCCTTGCTCCTTGTCGCGTAGGAAGCGCTGCTTCAAGTCATCCAGATCTTCACTGGTAAGTTTGCCCGCTAGCAGCCGCCGACAGAGCGCAGGCACTTCGTCTTCTACGCGTGAGAGAATTTCCCATCCTTCGCGGCCAAGCCGACGAGCAAGTTCAACCTGAGCCTGCTGATTGATGGCCTGTTCAGTGGAAATTAGGCCTTCTCGGCGACCTGCTGAGCCTCCTCCACGTATTGGCTGATGTTGTCTTGCTAAATTATGGTTCAGATAGTGGTTCTTCGGTCCGCCGTGAGAGTCATAACCTCTTGTGTCACGGTTTCGTTTTACATCGCGCTCTTGGCACGGACACGAAAGCCAATACTTACTTGGCAAACGCGCTTTGCCGCGGAATTTTCTTTCGACGCGAACGTGGCCCCCGCCTTCAAGCAGCGGCAAAATACGGTGCACCGTTCGCGTTGAGATGGATGCCTTGTCCGCGATCGTTCGAACGCGTGGATAGCAAGATCCATCAACCAAGCTTGCGTGAGACGCGAGTGCCACCAGCAATAGCTTGGCATTGGCCGGTAGCTGTTGGTCTAAAGCCCAGAGTACCGCTTTAAAGCTCATGCATCTCTCCCTGCTCCAGGTTGGGCCGGGTCGAGGAAACAGTTTTAGACGTTATCCAAGAGTGAAGGTCATGGCGCCGGTAACGGATGGATCGGCCGGCGCGCACAAATAAGGGGCCGTTCCCCTTCACGCGCCATGCTTGGAGCGTTCGTATCGAGAGGTTGAGCACCTCAGCCGCTTGAGTTTCTGTTAGGAGCGTATCGTGCTCAATGATGCTGATTGAAGCGTGCATTTGTGTTTAGCCACACCGTTTGCGATGGCCAAACGTTTCACGCTCCTGGGCTTGAAAATAGATGCCACGATTAAATCAGCGCGCCGATTCTAACTCGCGACCTTTTTGGGAGCACCAGCCGCTGCCCAAGCTGGCGCCTTTGCAATTCGAATTGCTTCGCTCCAAGCAATATCGAACCGACGCTTGCTCAGCTTCTCCGGCCATTTGGTCTGAGCGGTGGACCAGTACCAGTTCTTTGTTCGTGTTCGATGGTGTGGGCTCGCTTGCATCTCCGCACCCAGCCAGGCCCGACATTCGGAATAGGCGGACGCGCTCGTCTGAACATTCCTGACACTTTTCTTATTGGGGACGTTCGGTAAATCGGGAGGAATAGTAGGATTGCTTGGCATGCGTACGGGCTTTTCCAACATTAGACCCGTAAATGTGGGAGGCGACAAAGCCTTAGTTTCATCTTCGACATGCCTTCTACACTCAATCAGATCGCCATTTTCGAGGTCTATATAAGATCCCGTCCGCCTCCAGAGTGCTCTTGGTAAATCGATAAGAGCGTTTTGCGGCTGACAAAATCCCTTCGCTACTAACTGTCCAGAATCGAGATAGCTGATCAACCGTCCAAAACGCCATTGAAGTATTTGGATGACGGCTCTTTCTTTCATATGTACGCGGTCTCGATTGAGGTAACCGACAGGGGAATTGTAAGGGCATTCCGAACCAAAATTTACGGGCCATATCGCTGAGTAGGGCATCCAACAATAGCCGAATTCACCGACACTACCCCCAGCAGTTTTGGCGCGCTTCCGTCGGCTCAATAGTTGGGGATCTTGAAAAACAAACCGCTCGCAAGCTTCAACAAAAGTAAGACCCACAAGTTCGTCTATAGCGTTGGGTGCCTCAATGGCCGGATAAATTCGGATAGAGAATATTTTCTTCGGCGGCGTAGTCGGGTTGATTGCGTTGGACTTTCGCCAATTAATTTTAAGGATAACCTCCCATGCATCTCCCGGAATGATTGTCTCGGGTGCAGTTGGATCTCCTATCCGTCCCGTAGCCACAAGCTTTCCGCTTCTCAAATGCTTTCTATATTGGGAGGCGAGCCTTAACTTTGCCCGGTCTAGTTCGGCTGCCAGCTTCCTTCGACGACGAAGACTGTCGTCGTCGTAACCTGCGCCGCCCTCCACTCCGTTATTCCATCTACCAAGGATGCGAGTACGACCGCCTGCGCTTTTCAGCTTACGGTACGCTGCTGCGTATGAACTCCAATCGTCAGGTTCAGCGCAATGAATTATTGCTTCTCGTAAAGTCCATGGACGAAAAGCGCGCAATCCCGCACTGCCCGGGATGAATTCCTCAGAATCAGTATCGCTGCGACTCGCCATGCCAAATCGTGTGTTCAAAATGTAATTTTGGGTTGGCATGCTTCAGGTTTTGCACAGCTTTGCTCTTCGCTGCCTTTCCCTGCTGTACGTTTCAGATCGACGGACTTCGCTAAGAAATTCTAAGTGCTAGTATTTTTGAAGAGCACTGGCATTTTGTGGGAATGAAAGCGCCACACTTAGCTAGCCCAAATTCATCCAACAGAATTGTCGAAATCGGCGAAATCCTGGCCACCGGCCTCATGCGTGTGTTGGCGAAGAAGTCCAGTGAATTACCACGCCAAAATGGAGAAAATTCTCTCGACTTCGCTGCCGATCAGAGCGGTCATCCGGACCCTAAAAGCCCGGAGAACGCCCAATGAGCGAGAATGTTCTGGCCCAATTGGCGGCCCTTAAGACAACGCCTATTGCCGATCTAAAGCAGAAATGGCGCCAGCTATTCGAAACGGACCCACCGCAGTTCAATCGGCGATATCTCGAAAACCGGCTCGCCTATCGGATTCAGGAACTGGCTTACGGGGGCTTGAAGCCTGAGACCATTGAGCGACTGGACGCTATCGCCGACGAACTAGAAGGCAAACCGTCCAAGCGGCGCAATCTGATTACCCAGCGCCGCCCAGTCATTGGAACAAGGCTCATACGAGAGTGGCAAGGTGTCGAGCACTCCGTGACGGTACGAGAGGCCGACTTCGAATATCAGGGTCGGCCGTACAAGTCGCTCTCATCAATTGCACGGCTAATTACGGGCACGCGCTGGAACGGATGGATCTTCTTTGGCCTGAAAAACATGAAAGGCCAAAAATGAACGCGCCTCATGTCCGGAAACTCAAATGCGCGGTTTATACCCGCAAGTCCACGGAAGAAGGGCTCGAGATGGAGTTCAACAGCCTGGACGCCCAGCGGGAGGGCTGCGAGGCCTATATCGTAAGCCAGAAGGCCGAGGGATGGGTTCTAGTACCTGATCACTACGATGATGGCGGGTTCTCCGGCGGCAATCTCGAACGGCCTGCCCTGCGCCGGCTTTTGGTTGATATTGAAAAACAGCGAGTGGACATTGTCGTTGTCTACAAAATCGACCGGCTCAGCCGCTCATTGATGGACTTCGCAAAGCTCGTCGAAGTGTTCGAGCGGAACAAAGTCACCTTCGTCAGCATCACGCAGTCCTTCAATACAACCAACTCAATGGGACGTTTGATGCTCAACGTGCTCCTGTCTTTTGCGCAATTTGAACGGGAAGTGATCGGCGAACGCGTCAGAGACAAAATCGCCGCTTCGCGTAAAAAAGGCATCTGGATGGGTGGCAGCGTTCCTTTTGGCTATCAATCGAAAGATAAAAAGCTGATTGTGCGCGAGGAACACGCCGAGATCGTTCGCCACATCTTCCGGAGATTTGTTCAACTCGGATCGGGAACAAAACTCGTCAGAGAACTGCGCGAAAAAGAAGTCCGCAATCGCTCGGGCAATCTGATCGACAAGTCTTTCATTTATAACGTTCTCAGCAATCGCGTCTATCTGGGCGAAGCGGTACATAAGGGCATGCCCTATCCCGGTGAACACAAGCCAATCATCGATCGTGACGGTTGGGACCAAGTACATGAGATTTTGAAGGAGAGTCCTCGGAAGCGCGGTGCGCGAAACCGCGCGCAAACACCCGCCCTGTTGAAAGGTCTAATCTTTGGCCCAACCGGATGTGCAATGACCCCTAGTCATACTCGTCAGCGCGGTAAGCTTTATCGCTATTACGTCTCGATAGACGCGATAAAGATCGGAAAAGAGGCCTGCCCAGTTAGAAACATGGCTGCGGGTGAGATTGAAGGCGCAGTGATCGCTGAAATCAGAAAACTAATGAAAACGCCGGAGATCGTTGTCGCTACATGGCGCGCTGCCAGAAAATCGATCAAAGGACTAACAGAGCGGCAAGTACGAGAGCATCTAGAACGCTTCGATGAAATCTGGTCCGAACTGTTTCCGCAAGAACAAACCAGAATCTTCCAACTATTGGTCCAGCGTGTCGATATCACGGAAACCCGCGCCTCAATCACGCTCAGCACTGCTGGCTTGGCTTCGCTAGTTACCGAACTCACTGCTGGACAAAGTGAGAAAGCCGCATGAACAAGCCCTCACCTGCTACGATCGTTGTGCATGTGCCGCTGAAATTTTCGATCCGCGGCGGACGAAAAACTGTCATTACGCCGGGAACCATGTCGACGTCCGCTCCGCACAAAAGGAACACGCCACTAATAAATGCTTTGGCCCGAGCTCACCGCTGGCAGCAAGCTCTGGAAAAGGGAGAGTTTGCGAATGTCCAAGAACTGGCAGAAGCAAAGAAGGTCAACTACTCCTTTGTTTGCCAACGGCTCCGGCTGACGTTACTTGCGCCAGATATCTCGCAGGCGATCATGGATGGCACATCAGATTTAACTTTAGTAGATGTTCCTAAATCGTTTCCAAATTCGTGGATTGAACAGCAAGCGCGACTCGCTCAAATAAGAAGTCAGCTCACTAGCGTTTGTTAGACCGTCCGGCGAGTATCGCGGCAGCCTGGCGCGCTCCCTCGCGATCAAAAAACGGTCGAGCCCGCCATAAGCCCAGCTAGTGCCGTTAAGACCGCACCTTGAACACGACGTCGTGCTCGCGTGCGTGTTCGACGACCTTTAGGCCGAAATCGTCCTTCGGTCCCAATTCAGTCGCTGGCGCATGATTAACCTGAAGGGACACGACCTTCTGTTTGAAATCGGTGGTGTGTCCCTGAATGTGGATCATATCGCCAACGCGCAATGAATCGGACGCGAACAGCACGGTTGCGACTGACAGGTGGCTGTATAGTGAGTCACGATGACGATACGCTTGCCCTGCGGAGCGGGCCGCTCTGGCGGATTGGTTAGTGTTGACTTGATCGCGGCCCTTGCGGTCGGCTTGGTTTTTTTGATGATGTTCGCCGGAGCCGCGCCTTCGAGGCCTTGTTGACGGGGGTTTCTTGCGCTTTGACTTGATTTGCCTTTGGCTTTCTTTTTTGTCGCTATCCCCCTCCCTCAACCATGCACCGGCATTTATTTTCTCATGAGTGCACTCGCCTGGCCCGCTAACGCGGCGCCTGCGTGCCGCGGGTGGCTCCGTAAGAAGAGTCTTTTGGACCGCTGGCCCGAGGTGCTGCCCGAACGATCACGTCACCCGCCGGCACCCACCCTACATTGGTGATTTCCACCCATTCACCCGATTTGCTTCGCACGGGCGAATACTGGATTGTGTAATCGGGAAGATCGGCGATCTTCCTTCCTCCTGGCGTGTCGTAGACCGGTACGCTTTTCACGCCCGGCCGCACCGAAACGATCACTTCCTGTGCAATCGTAGGCGTGGCGAGGAAGAGCAAAGCCAATAGCGCAGTGCCTATCCACGCCGGTTTACTGACTCTCATTTTCAACCTCCCTGAGGTGAAACCGTGCTTCAACGTGGCGCTTGCGTGCCGCTAGTAGCGCCGCGAAACTGATCCTTCGATGCCGGTCCGCCGGCTGTCGGCTGGCCGCGCCGCGTGACCACTTCACTCGCATGAACCCAAGCGCGTCCCCATCCGAAATCCACCTCCAGCCAGTCTCCCGTTCTGCTTACGATACGCAGGTTGGTCATGTTATGGGCGAACTCCGCACCGTATTCCTTGCCTCCCGGGCCTTCATACTGCTTGACGTTCTTCAGGCCCGGCTTCGCTGATACGATCACTTCCTGAGCGCTAGCTGGAACAGCGTAAGAAAGAACAGAGATCAATGCGGCAGCAATCCAAACTGCTTTTCTGAACTTCATATCCTCCTCCTCAGCAAGAACTATCGTATCCCCGTACCAACTGTTCCGCCGCGCGAGGTGTCGCTGGGAGCGGGCCGCGTTCCTGCACTGTGTGCACGGGCCATAACATCTGCACCGGAAACCCAACCGTTACCCAGCTGGATCCAGCCTCCAGACTTGCCGTAAACGGTCATGTTGATGAGTTCATAAGAATGGAATTCAAAAATCTTCCTTCCATTCGGAGCGTCATAGATCGAGATGACGCCAGGCCTTGCCGAAACAACCACCTCCTGCGCAACTGAAGGGATTGCGAATAACAGAGCGGCGATGAATGCGATGGCAATCCAAACTTTTCTGCGCTGCATTTCATCCTCCTTTAGAAATCCGCCAAGAGTTCAGCGCGGCGCTGGAGTGCCCATTGTTCCGCCCCGTGACGTATCGCTCGGATAAGGGCGGTTGGCAGACGGACGTGCGTTGCCGAGCACCACATCGGCGGAGGAAACCCACATGCCATCCGCAATTTCAATCCAAGCCCCCATCTTGGCACGCACTCGCTTATTCACGAGGTCATGCGGATAGGCCTCCACAATCTTCTTGCCTGCGGGATTGTCGTAGACTGGTATGTTTTGCACGCCGGGCCGCACCGACAAGATCACTTCCTGCGCTCCGGCGGGCGCTGCCACGAAAAGAAAAGCGAACAACCAGGCGATCAATCCCGTTTTGCTGAATTGCATGCACGCCTCCGTTCATACCTGTCGGGGGAATTCTAGCGCGGTGGCCGGCCCCCCTCTGTCGCGCCGCGAAACACGTCCTGAGGGCCCGAACGATTTGCGGAAGGCTTGCCGCGCACGAGGATATCCGAACCTGCTACCCAGCCCGCACCCCAAGGGAAGCCGACTTGAACCCATTCTCCCTGCCTGCCGGTGACGGGCCGGTTGATGAGCTCGCTGGCTTGCGCAGGCCCGCTCTGTCCCCCGCCGGGAGCGGTAAAAACCGTGACGCTTCCGAGCCCCGGTCTGGCGGATACGACGACTTCCTGCGAGGCCGCTGGCGGCGCGAAAGAAGCGAACGCGGCGAGGATGAACGCAAGAATTGCAACCCGTTGCAGATTCATTTTCGTCTCCCGGACTTCCGTTTTCGCCGTGTTGTTTTCTTGGGTCTTCGTAAGGAGCTTACGATGGTCGTTGTGCAAATGCCTGCGTTCATCACAGTCTTACGCAGTAGTGTAGGAATGACTGCGGTGGTGAGGGCGGCGCCGACCCAGTTGACCGGCGCCAGATTGAGCATGGCGAAAGCAAGGGCACAGAACACAGCGTAGAACGCGATCATCGAAGCGGTCAACAGCGTCCCGCACAGGTCGCATTCTTGTGTCCGGGCGGAACGCGCATCTCGCGCAATGGCCAGAAAGTAGGCAAACACAAAGAAAATCAGGTTCACCGTGCCCGCGCTTACGCTAATGCCGGCAATACGCGCAGTATCCGCCTTGTAGCCGTTCCCGAACGTCAACAAGTTATCGAGCGCCATCGCGTGCATGTGTACCCCGGGAATGCCGCGAACGGTCGGCGGTCGCACGAGGTCCGGGCTCGGCCCAATGAAGCCGCCATAGAGAATGATCTTGCCGCGCATCGCGTCGGCCATTCTTTTCCCTGTCTCGGGATTGTTCGCGCCCGCGAGCAGCTCGAACACGCTGATCTGCGGATGATAGGGACAGTCGGTGGCGACCGCTTCGCCCACGGGCTGCAGCAGCTCGTACCACGGTGTCACCTTGCAAGGATGTCGGTCGGGCAGGAACTCAAACAGATTTGAATGCGCCGAACCCCAGATCAGCCGGAAATAATCGTCGCGGAACGGGCGCAGTTGGCCGGAGCGCGGGCAACGCGCATCCGGCGCATCGCCGCCGCACAGGAAATCGTAAAGCGCCAGTGCCGCGGCCGGTTTCGTGTCGGCACCCGGCGTGTCGGTGCATTCTGGCTCGCTGGCTCCACTGCTTCCGGAAAGTGGTTCGAAAAAATGGAAGCAATAGGCACTGCGCATCGAGAGATTGACGAATTTCGGCACCGAGACGAGCGGGCGTAGGGCGAATTTCGGCTCCAGTCCGTTCGGCCGCTCCGTCGTGCGGTGACCGGCGGCGAGGAACAGCGGGATGGGGTATTCTTTAAGGATTTGTGCGAAACGGTCGGCATCGCTGCGCTCCGATTTTTCATGCGCGCGGGCAAATACGAAATCGATGAATACCGCCTTCGGCTGGAACGAGGCAATGCGCGAAAGCGCCAGCTCGTGCAGGAAATAGGTGACCGGAAACCGGTCGCCGAAAAAGTCAATGTCCTCGTCGGTGATGACCACCACGACGATGTCATCGCGGTGCGCAGCTGGATAAAAGCGCGAGAAGGCGAGGTTGAGGATTTCCGCCGACACGCTTTCCGTGGTGGACTTGAAGCCGAAAATGTTCTGCGTGTAGAGCGCGAGGCAGAGCAAGAAGGCGACGGCGTGAAACGCAAGGCCTGACGCGAGGCCGCGGCCGGCGGTGATACGACTGGCGCCGGGCAGTTTCATCGGGCGCGGTCACCGCTCTGATCGCGAGAAACAGGAGGCTTTATTAGAATTGGCCACCTTCGTCGTTGTCAACAGTTCAACGGATACAACCCGCAAGGCCGGCCGCTATGGAGACTGGCCCCTGAAGCTGGCTTGAACCTGAACAAAAGCGAAATAAATCGTGCCCACCACGGCCAAGGCGACCAACATCGCGAAACGTCCATTATGGAACATTCTAGCTGAGAACGATCTAGGATCTAGCCAAGAAGGAGTTCGGCCATAGCAAATTACCAGACAAATGCAGCGCTGCCGCCACGTTAAAAAAACGAAAAAACTAATTTCTACTCATCTAGGTCTTATTGCTATCAAGTACGATACGGGCAGGTTTCATTCGCTGTCGTGATGATTGGCCGAGATTAATTGCCGATTTAACATAGTCCAGCAAAGCCACACGCGCATGGTATTGCCGAAAGTCTTCACTTAATTTCGAATCCGTAAGTTCTGGCGATGTCTGATCGTCACGTCCTGACGTTATGGGCACGTCATCAAAAGAAATTCCGCGACTCGCTAGAAAGGTTGCGACAATGACTTCAAAAGTCATCGGCGCACGGTGGTCCATATGTCCTTCGTCCAACCGGAGCGATGCCCCCGTCTCCGCGCATGAAACCATGCCATTTGCATCACGATGCTGAACAAAGAAAGTATCACGGGCAGTATAGAGATCGATCCTCACAGAACGGCGCAATGCCTGAGATACTTCCTGCTTGCGGCTGGGGCTGCGTCCGCTGATACAATGAAGATAAGAAAAGTCGGTGCCTGTTCCATCGACGCGCACAATGCGGAAGCAAGGCGTCCCCTCTTCCGTCATCACGACTTCAAAATGGCCAACGCCCGAACCGATTTTGACTGCGAATTCGCTATGCCGAGGAAGAAGCGCGATCAGATCGAGCGCATCTTCATCGCTTACTTTCTCACCCGGAGTGTAGCGATTTAGCATGGCCTTAAAGAAGGCCGTCGCCTCCTTCTGGCTTCCAAATGCTCTAGTCGCTATTTCGACTGGCTTGCTACCCATACCCTAAGCCTCTCATAGTCGGCACGATTACGGTTTGATTTCCTGTCGGATGTCCCTTCAAAACTGATAGTATCATTTTAAATTGTCCAAGCTCAAAAGCTCAGGACAAGGGATTGAGTATCCAAGTATGAAAGTAAGCATCCCGATATCCTACGTATTGTGATTTTTTCATTTTCCCAACGGGCAATTGTGATGGAAAACGACTGGATTGATAGACGGGTAGATGAAGCTCAACAGGACAGCGCTGTTGCTGATTCCGTAGCGACAGAAATAAAAAACCAACTTAATGGAAAACTAAGTGAACGCGCACTGACCGCGGGAGAATTGAAAGCATTAGCGGAAGCCTTATTGGAGCTTTCAGAGGACGCGATCACGGATGAGGCATCCGAATGAGGATCAAGATGGTTAGCCTCACATGGTTTCGAGGGGCGTCCTGGCCTGCACCCGGTTCCGAAGACACCGAGTTAGGTGTTTTCATGGGACCGGAGGTGCGTCATGGAGAGGCGGAAGTTTACGCGAGAGTTCAA
>LNFM01000235.1_pt1 | contig 143324 bp, 177 predicted proteins | sample 596031 | NCBI WGS metagenome assembly LNFM01 (sample SAMN04254537, study PRJNA301005) | activated carbon metagenome | isolation source: dual media filters at the Ann Arbor, Michigan drinking water treatment plant | place: USA: Ann Arbor
GTCAGAATCTGAGTCGGCAATGCAGACCATGATTGAGAACGTTCAACGTGCGGATTTGGCCCCGTTAGATGTGGCGCGCGGCTATCAAAGTCTGTTGGATCAATTTCACCTGACGATCGAGGATCTGGCATCACGGATTGGAGTCACGGCCTCACAGATCAAGCATGCGACCAGAATTCTGCAGCTTCCTGCCGCAATCTTGGAAAAGGTACTGCATCCGACCGTTGGTCTGCGGATTAGCCATGCAGAGGAGTTACTCACATTGAAGGATAATCCGGTCCGTCTCGGAGCCATAGCGGATCGGTTGGTGAAAGAAAAATGGACGCAGGAACGGTTACGAGCGGAGATCCAGCGGAAGCCGCGTAAGAACCGTGGGTATCAGCCGGTACAATTTGAGGACCGCGGGGATAAGGGGTTCTTTCTCACAGTTCGGTTACAAAGCAATCGGCCTCAGGACTTTGAGGAGATTAAGAACCGTCTGAACGAGGCACTTCGACGAATCGATGTTTTTAGTCAGGTTGATGGTCAATAATGATGTGACCTGATTCTGACGATGGGTTTATTTCGAGCAAGCCCGGTACTGATCAGCATGATCGTCCTTCATCTAGGTGATGAGAATGTCGACCCAAAACTTTCCTTCAACTATCGGAGATCTTTTTAGGAAGTTGTATCTTTTGGTCGAGTATGTGTTCCTGAAAAGATACACCTCTTCTTCATCAAAAGGGTATGGCACTGGGTCTACCACCCCTGGCAGTGCCCATGCCATATCTGTTTCATGTTATCCACAGGTCCAGCATAGGGAACGATAGTTGAAGGAAGGAATTACGATACTTGAGAGTCGATTACGATACTTGAAGGAAAGATTTCCCCGATAGTTGAAAGAAAAGAGGCGATAGCTGACTTCACTCACGATATTTGAAGGAATGGATTTTGTTTATAAGAGGTTGATTATATGAGTTGCTGGACTTGGGTGCCTTTATCTCTACGTTATAGTCTTAACGAAGGATTTAAGAAAAGACGTTACGATGGACAACGCTGATTTGGTTACTGATTCGGAGCAGACGGCTGCTCGATTCTCCGTCTCTGTTCATCCGAAGGAAGCTGTCCTTACGGCACCTGTTTTATTGCTTGCTGAGCACATTTTGGGCTCTATCCCTTTATGGGAAGTGAAGAGCAAGAAGAATGGGCGTGGCGGGGTACGTGAGAAGGAAGTGGTCCGGGAAGTTTACTATCGAGGGGAGCTGAGAAAAATTCCATTGGTGATCTATGCCAGTGGCGATTTAGGTTTGCCGAATTCCGTAGATTTGGAATTATTCCGGGGTTTTGAACGGTGGGCATTAGGAGTGTTGAAGCATGAAGGGACGCTGCCTTCCGTTGTGAAAATATCTGGAGCTGATATTTTGCAGGCGTGCGGCAAAGAGTCTTCAGGGGTGGCTTACGCTGAGGTGGATCGGTTTTTTCTACGCATGGCAGGGACAATGATCTCGGCCGGACGGAATAAGACGACAGGAGACCGGGTTCATGAGACGAAAGTTGAGAATCCATCCCGACGTGGGAAGTTAGGGTCGAAAAGGGGAATTGTCTTTAAGATATTTGGGACAGTGGTGTTACCAGGCCAAACGAATGGGAAAGGGGAGCTGGCACATACCTATGAGGTCGAATTGGCGTCTTGGTATCGGGATAGTTTGTTGATGGGGAACTGTTTTGTCATCGATCATTCGTTGTTTACAGAGATGAAAGGGTCTTTATCGAAGTTGCTCCATCAGTTATTGCACAACCTGTTTTATTTAGGAAAAGGGCATGCGGAGCAGCGGTACTCAGACTTGGTGCGGTACTGGCAAATTAAAGAGCATACAAGTCGATCGAAGGTGGTACAGCAATTTGCAGAAGCGCATCACGAGTTGACTAGACGGCGGTTTCTAGATCAGTGGCAAATAGTTCCGGTGGGATCCGGCGGCCACAAAGATTTTATGTTTATTTGGAATGCAGGGCCGGCATGGTGGAAAACTGAAGCACAGTTGCCGGATTTGCGGGAGCAGTATGAGTTAGGTGATGGGCAGGTTTCTCCTCAGCAAGTGATTGATCCCTTCTTGACTGGGTTGCCCGCGCAGATTGAGGCTCAAGAGAGACAATCGACAGAGGATCCTACGTCTGCAGCTCGGTTGTTGGATGTGATTTTAGAAATGTCAGGGCGTAGGAAGGATCCGAAGGTGTGGGAGAAATGGTGGCGTCGTGCAATCAATACGGTACCACATCAGGTTATTTGGAGACGGATTGGTGAAGTGAAGGAACGGAAAGCGCGTGGTGAGCGGATTCAGAATCTTGGGAGTTATCTGACTTCCTTGGTGAGAGTTGATGCAGCTAAATCGGGTGCCGTGTGGGCGGTTGACGCAGGAGAAGATACTTCAGAATAGTGCGCAAGTATTTGGCTGCAATAGATTGAGATGTTGTGATGGTCTCTGATTATGTGGTTAGTGGCGTGCGTTGTAGCATGAATTGCCTTTTTGCCGTATCCGTATCTGTAAAGAGCGCGGTGCCTGTCTCGGGGTTGTAGACATACGTTCCGTCTTCTCGTTCAATGTAGTACCCATCCATTTCGTCGTTCTGTAGGAGCCAGGCTTCCGGCTCGTCTTCCGCTCCGTAGATCGAAATAGCCTCCCCTGGGATTGTGGCGGCAGGTTCGGCGTCATAGTTGGTCCATCCATATTCATCGCGCATGATGTTCTCCGTATGCACTAACAGGTATAGAAGACTTGGCCGAATTCTGTTTTGCGGGAGAGAGAGTGTGTATGAGCATGAATCTGGCCATCTATTGTCATCTGAAAGTGGCCGGCCAGAATCATTGAAAGTAGCCACTTATTTTCACACTAAAGCGGCCGTTTACAATCATCGAATCTTGCCGTCTGTTAGCCATAATTCTGCCACTCTATGCAGTGGCCACTTTAAATGATAACGAGTGGCCACCTTCATTGATTTCCAGTGGCTACTTTGGGTGAAAAGACTCGGCCACATTCGTTGACAATTGGTAATGAGGTGAGACTCAAAGATTTTGCCTGGGAATGACCCAGTGGTGATGTTCGATGGGCAGATGAGATTCGAAAGGGAATGTGATCATGACTTCCATAGTTGATAGATATTTAGAAAGATACCAGTCAGGCCTACTCCGAAAATGAAGATCGTGATAGGGGCTGGTTGGTCTTCATAGATGAGAACGAGTAACTCGGCTAGGACAACGACAGTCGAGAACACCAGACCTGTCCAATACCAGTAGATATCGAAGGTTCTATTCCGTTTAATTTTTTTCATAATAGTGACTATCACGCGGCTTCATCTGATCTGATGTGATGTGGGGTGGTTGGGTTGGTGGATGACAGACGGACTTCGGTTAAGGATTCGATCAACCGGTCAAGTAGTGTATTGGCATTTTGGAGGGACTGGACGGCGATGAGCTGTTTGATGGTCAGGAGTTCTGTATGCAGTTGTGACAGCCTCTCGGGGGTGTGCGCCATGCGGCCGGCGAGGCGTTTGATTCGCCAGAGTTTGGCCTGGATATCGCTGAGTTGGTTGTCTTGAACGTGTGGCATTGTTCTCCATACTAGTTTAGGGTTCAAGTGGGAAGAATGCGAGTAATTGCAGCATTAGGGGCATAGTCTAGGTTGATAGGGTTGGGACTTTTGATGACATTATTAGGAGGTCAGAATGCGCCGGTGATGGGGTCGACGAGGTGCTGGGTGTTCTGGTCTCGTGTGGGGAGCGGTTGAGGATTCCTTTATGGGCGGGGTGTTTTGGAGTGCTATGTGAAAGAGGTCTTGTGGGCATCCAGTGCGGGCTTCATAGCGTGCGGCTGTTTCGCCCGGGAGAATGGGATCGGGGAGATTCCAGATAGATGTGGTGATGAGGGATCGTGATTTGGTGCGGGGGTCAAGATCTCCATAAATGCAACGTCCGTGGGACAAGATCAACTGGGTATAACTTGAGCGGCTGTATTTTGCCGATAGATGATAGCGCCGTTTGATTTCTTCGAAGGGAATTCCGTGCGTGAGTAAGTCGACAATGACAGTCGCAAGAAAGTGGGCATTTTTCAGTGGGATCAGAGGCACAAGAAGAGTGTCCTCGTTGAGCTTTTGAACTTCTGGGACATTGGCAGATCGGCAGATTGGAAGGGGTCGGCGATATGCAGTGCCTGTATGATTGGTCGAAGCTTGTTCTTGTACGGTCGCGATATGGCGACAGGGTTGACGCCTAAATTTCCAGTGTGGGCAGCTGCATCCGTAGCTCCCATCATCCGCGAGGCTGACGGTGTACTCACCGTGGCCGGAGCTGCTGGGCACACTGAATGATTGGACCCATTTTGGCATAAAGGGGATCCTTCACGGCTGAAGGTTGGTCTAATCTTCGTTTTCTAAGAGGATGGTGATAGCGCCCTTGCCGTCATCGCCGGCGTCGACGATGGCTTTCAGAGTGATCTCTGACGGTGGTTGTTCCGTCGCGTCTTGTTTGACCACGACTTGGAACATGAGTTGCGTCGAATCTGGGCGAGAGTGTTTGGCGGCGAGATGGAACATCAGGAGAATATCGGCTAACCGACCGGTTTCATCTTGGATCCCAGTAAGGGCTGCCGGTACGGTCACATACTCATTCCAGACGGCTCGTGTTAGTGCTGTGTGAAAGCGGATGCCGAATTCAGTGAGGATGGATCTAGGGATCTCGACGAGTGTTCCATCTTCGATGGCTTGCTGACGGCTGTAGGCGTGGATCACGTCCGCGTTGTGCCAACAGGATTGTGGTTCGTGTGTGGGCGGGGGCGATGAGGATGCGGTGTGGCAGGGTGCTTGTTCGGCTTCATTGGGAGAGGGGTTTGTGTATCCATGGGAGAGAGGGCGTTGGTATTGCTGGCACCGCGGACAATACTCCACACCATTCAGAACGTGTTTGATCGGACCGCGACAGGCATGGCATTGCTGGCAAGACATACTTACCTCATGGAGCGAATCTCTGGTGAAACGGTGCCTTCAGGCTGCTTTGCGGCGTCGGTTGGGCTGAGGAGAATGGAACGGAAAAGGGAGTTGGTCACCAGCTGTAAATGACTGATGGTCATGAATCGCAAAGGCGTGCGTTGTCGTCGATACATTTATCGGCTGATCCGATTGTGAGAAGAGTTGTTCTGGCAATGGGAACGCCATCCATGGGGCATATAGGACGCCGTTGATGCACGCAATCTTGACCACGAGTGCGTCTATATCCATTCCATAGAGTCGTAGTGAGTGATTGGAGGCGTATAGCAGCATACGTCCTGTTCCACAGCATGGATCACAGATTTTATCCAAAGTTCTAAGTTTCTCCGAAGTGGTGGGGTCTCCATACAGCATTTGGGTCATGAACGAAACTACGGTTGCCGGTGTGGGATAAAATTGTGTGGGGTTATGTCCTCGAGAGCGACGCTCACATAGGAGCTCGCCCAAGTAATCGTAGGGGAATTGGAGGAGCTGGTGAATTTGTACTTCTCGATATAACCGGGCTTGGTTTACGTCCGGTAAGCGTGGTTGTGTTTTGCTTACGGCGAGTCCATAGGCCAGCCAGTCGATAAACTCTCCAAATGCGTTCCAGCCTTGAGTCTCGAGGATTTCTACCCAATGATTGACTGCTTTGGCCGTCGGGCCATGTGGGATGTCTAAGAATTGGATTTGTGGAATGGGGTCTATTGGAGGCGTAGTCGTGTCGCAGAGTTTGAAATAGTAGTCCCAGCGGTTGGCTGTTTCTGGAATCACGGCATGCGCCATGATGACATACGGCAACAGCCATCCACGATACGTGTAGGCGGGCGGGTCGTCCGTCAACCGGGGGAATCGGTGATTGGATCTATAAAATGCGACCAGCGGTGCATCGGAGAAAGCTGTGGCGTTGATCATCGGGTTGAGCATGGCAGTCCGTTGGCTTAATCGACGAGGGATTGCTTTCGACTTTGTGCGGGCTGATGCGTTAGCGCTTGTTGGATTTGTTCCGGAGTACAGGAGAGGGAACGGACGGAACCGGTCGTCATATCAATGTAGGTGGCAAAGCGACGGAGATCGCCGGTGAGGATCAGGCGCAGAAGATAGTCGCTCATGTGGGAGGCGATGATACTGTTGATGGTTAGTGATTGAGGGTCCAGCAGAGCCAGTTCTGCGCATGACCGTTTGCGCGGAAGCTGTTCGTCAGGCTTCGGGATGAGGAGCTCCGGATGGAGCATGGCTGGGGAGGGCAGGTTTTTGCAAATACCCTCGAGCACAAAGCTAGAATTGAGTAGCTCGCTAGAGACGGTGTTTCCGAGCAGAATTTGCCCTTGTACAGTTCCATTCCCGCCATCCAGCCACCAGACAGGGCTTGCATCATGGTGAGACTCGCGCTGAATGGCTCGATGTAATTGTTTTCGCGCAGCCGCGTTGTCGACACAGCCGAGAAGAATCGTGAGGATATCGCGACCGGCCGAGGGGATGAGATCTGGCGTAAAGCGTTTAGGAATGGCCGTGATGTTGAGCCCCCAGGCCGCATTGAGTCGGTAGGCGAGTGTTTCGGCTTTGTTGTGGCCGATCTCTGCATGACAGAAATTCTGTCGTCGAAGGTTCTTCTCTTCGACCGTGTCGGGGTCGATAAAAAAGACCTCGACCGAGTCATACCGGCGTTGGCTTTCACGCGCAAGTCGTGCCGTATGCAGGGCGAGCATGCCGCCGATGCCGCCACATCCCACTTGGATCAGTCTGAGGGATGGGCAGCGGCGGGGCATGATCAGACGAGCGAACGCATGACTGAGGTCGAGACCAAGCGTGGTCATAGCAGAGTCCTGTGGGCGCGTGAGTTATAGTGCGGGGTTATGGTCGACGTCCTCGTTGAGAAGTTCATCGATATCGCCTGACATTCTCTCTTTATCGTGGAGGGGAAGAAATCCATCGCTTACCCCTTGCGGGAGTTCCGCAATGCTCTCGGCTGGTATGTAGAAAAAGTGTCCATATATCCCGATACGGAAGAGGATCTGCGGTTCTCGTCCGAAATGGCCTAGGACGCCAAAGATACGGAAACCGGTTTCGTCCTGGTTGTCCGTTGATGAAAAGAGAGGTGGCATTTCGTGGTGGGAATGGATTTCAACGAGACATTTGGCATAGGAGGGGGTGAATGGGTCGGTACAGCGGACTGAAACGGAGGTGCGTATTTGTTCGGGGATTGAGAGCGACCAATCTGTGTCGTATCCGCAGTGGAAGAGGGCTTCTTTGGGTCCGGTGGGATCGGCCCATGCGGTGAGTGCGTGGGCGAGAATGTCTGTCATGATGCCTTCTGGGATGCGGGGGCATGCGAGTGAGAGTGACGGAGTGACGTTGGGAAGACCATGAATGGTGGTATGGAGCAGTGGGATGCAGGCGGTGAGCTCTTTGCGTTGTGCTCGAATGTAGATGCCGTTTCCCGCAAACAGGTACTCATAGAGGGTAGGTTGTGGTGGTGGTAGTGGATCTGTGGCAATAACATGTTTGATGAATGGGGAAATACTCTGAATCATGGGAACTCCTCAGTTGTCTCCTTGGTTGAGGTCCTCAAGGATGTTTCTCATGGTCATGGAAGTACGGACTAGATCGGTGCCGGGGTACTCGTCTGGGTGCTGGCTGGCGGTATGTTGGAGCTGAGTAATAATGTTGTCTGGGTGACTATGTGATTTGCCATTGGTGTGGTCGTTGTTGAAGGCTGATCGCCAAAAGAGCTGCCAGGCCTGCCGGATGGCGACTGGAGAGATGGCCGGTGGGGTGGCGGTTCCGAAGCAAATGTGACCATCAGTGCTGATGTTTGGAAGCGGTGCGTGGTAGAGCACGGTGGCGTCATTTCGCCACGCTCGTATGGCATAGAGAGAGTATCGGTGATGTGCGCCAATGAAGATGAAGGCTGGGAGCGGGAGGGTTAATTGGGTGAGTGGAGGTTGAGTCTCGGGGGTGATCGACTGATCAAAAAAGAGGGTGTAAGTGGCGGCTGGATAATGTTGGATGGCCCAGGGTCCTTTGGGACCTTCTCCGTGTCTAATGGTCCGAGGCGCGATCCAACCACTATCAAATTCTTGTAGAAGGAGAGCATTGCGTACGGCATCAGGGGAGAGACATTTTCGGATAATCCGGTTCTTGTGTGGATATTCAAAGAGGATTTGTCCGCGGACGAAGTGAAGTGAGGCAATGGTCTCATTGTGTTCGTTCTGCATGTTTACGATTCTCGTTGTGGGGTTTGTCGACACATTTCGGCCCAGTAGCGGAAGATGGTGTTCCAGAGCAATGGGCAGTCACTAAGGGCCTTGATGGTGTTGGCGTTGGTTTTTAAGATGGCTTTGGCACGGGTCCAGTGGGACTTCAGAGTCTCGACATCCTCGATGCTCCAGACAAATTCGTGATCCCAATCCCCGGTGTCATAACTGGCATCGAGAAAGATGGTGCCGGTGTCATGGGCGATGGTGGAAAACAGTAGTGGGTAGTGCCTGACGGGTGCTGGATGTTGGGCGCAGAGTTCGGCGAAGAGGTGGATATCTCCGTTGCACCTATGGTTGTCGTCTTCCCAACAAGGGGGATACTGAATACTGGGGGTCTCTGTGCGAATCTCCATGAGGGTGGGAGCATAGCTATATGATCCCACCATAGCGGCTGTGAGACGATCGGGAAATGAGGCGCCTTCGAATTCTGATTCAACGTCGTAGTTGTAGAGTGGGAGGGGAATGTGCGGAAAGTATTCGATGATGTAATCGAGATCAAAATCATCGACAGGGAAGTACTGTTTATTTACTGCTTTCAGAAATGGCGAGAAGAGTGAGTGCAAGGCTTCACGTGCTGATCGAGCACGTTTCGGATGAATGGCTCTGCGGAAAAGGCTGGGGAATAGGGACTTAAAGAGGGGGATGATCTTTAATTGGTTCCGGACGGAAGATAGATCGGCTAGACATTCCTGTACACTCTGGGACCGACGGTTCTGCAGGGCGTGTAGAGTTAGACTGAGAGAGGAGACGGATTTAAAAGCCGATCGGTGTCGTTGTGGAAGGTACGGCAGGTGCGTGGAGTAAGCGGGTGAAGATGGCATTTGTGACCTGTAATTCATGTTCGCCTGTGAGAATGGCTGATTCCAATTGCCGCTCGAGTGTGAGGATATCTTCGATGTGATCCGCAGTGGTCTGTTGGAGTTTACGACTCAGTACCAGTGCTGGATTGATATGTCGTGGGCAGCGTTTCAAGGTATTCACCAAGGTCTCCGGGGTCAGGCCTTTCACACCAGCCTCTTTTGTGACTTTCAGAACGGTCCGTCCTTCCTTGTCTGTTACGCGCTCGAATCGGGCCGATGCGATTTGAGGGAAGAGCGGAGCAATGGCTCGTCGTACGGCATCATCATTGACTGCGATATTCTCGGGAAGTTCCAGCGATTGGCCTTCGATTTGTAGTGTGACCATGAGTTCTCCAAATTGGCTAAAAGAGAGTGGATTGGGGTACTTGTGCTGCCGCCACGGAGGTAGGTGGGGGTGGTGTTTTGGTTGGTGTTGACGGTTTGGTCACCTTTGGTTTGTACTTCTTTGCCGCTTGTTGGGACTTGAGTTCTGTTTTCCTGCGTTCCGCCTCGGTCTTGCGTTTCTCCTCTTTGGCTTGAGCTTGTCGTCGTTCCTCTTCCCTTGAACGATCACGAGCACCCAGAGCTATCGGGTAGTGCTCTTTCCATTTAACGAGGAGTTGTTCTAACGCGTTTGGGAGCGGCTTAAGTGCGCCTGCTCTATAGGTCTGCATCAAGGGAGGGAGGTTGTGGCTTCGTACGCCAATGATGATCGGGCGGCCCTCTGGGTGATTGTCTTCGGGGAGTAGCTGTAGATGGACGGAAATCGTGGCTTGTTCATAGGTGAGGGAGTCGTGTTCCAGACTCATAGTGATGCGTGACTCAAGGTTACCATCCTCTTCCTCGTCTTGAGCCTCATCAATGGGCTGATTGGGTGGTGGCGTAGTCGATTCTTGGGGGGCTGTTGTGGCTGAGATCGGGTCCGGTTGTTCAGAGGTCGATTCCGGAGCAGTCTCTTGATTTGGTGAGGGGAGGGAATTGTCTGTAGGGGAATGAGTTGTTGTATTAGGAAGATCTATTACTGCGAGTTCGCTCATGATGTCTAGCTCCTTTTTAGTGGCGAGTTCGCCAGTCGTTTTGGCGAGGTGGCCAGTTGTCATCGAACCGCGCGGTTTAGTAATCGTAGATGGTGACTGTCGCGGATGTTGAGGTTCAGTGGTTGAGCGTGAATTTGAGTCTATTCGCTAACGGGATGGAGGATGACAATGCAAGTCGCACTGGTTGATGACCATCAGTTGATGCTTGATGGGTTAACGGTGACGGTGCAGAAAATCGGACTGGTGGTTGCGGCGACAGCCACCAATGGTCGAGATTTAATCCGGCAGGTGCAGTCTGGTCTGAAGATTGAGTTGGCGATTGTGGATATCAGTATGAAAGGCCTCAACGGGATCGATACGATCGCACAACTTCTTCTGATCTCGCCCAATACGAAGTCTATAGTGCTGTCTATGTATGAGGGGCCGGAATGGGTGTCACGTGCGATTGTATCCGGGGCCAAAGGTTATGTGAGTAAAGCCACGTCGACGGAAGGGCTCCGTGAAGCAATTCAAATGGTTGCGAGTGGTCAGTCTTATGTTAGCCCTGGGTTAAGTTCTGATTTAGTTCTATATGGTGGTCAAAAAGTCGTGGCTAAACGTGTGCTGACAGCCCGTGAACGAGAAGTCCTTCAATTAGTGGCGGAGGGGGCTAGTGATAAAGAGGTTGCGTTAGAGTTGGGAATCTCTCCGCGTACGGTTCGATTTCATCTGGATGTGATCAAACGTGATTTTGGCTGCCGGAATAGGGCTGATCTTATGAAGTTGGCTATCTCTGAAGGTCTTACGGATTGTTCGTGGGGAAATATGAGGCATGTGGCTAATCTGTAGCCGTTTGGCTGTGACGTGTCGGAGAATGTTCTGGCCCGATGTCGTTTGAACTAGAATGCGAATCCGTTTGGGTGTCACGCCGGCGACATAACCAGGGACGAGATAAGGGGATTCTCCACTCTTTTTGAGACGTGGCAGCCAGTAAATTGCTTGCCCTTCTATAAAACGAGTCGGTTTCATCACAGGTGCTGACAGTTTGTTTTGTTCACTCCTCGTAGGTATTACACTCCTGATCGATTTACAAACAGAAATATGGGGCATTGTGGATAGGGCCAATTGGGATATTGGTTGTCGGTTCCGCTTGAGCGGATCAGGCAGCCAGGGCAAGTGGCATGATGATATGTTGGAATTGCGCTGGCTGTTCCGGTGTCGTCAGGAGGCATGGGGTTTGCGGTGATTCCATGAAGAGTTGGCATTGTTCGCCTGGCATCGATTCGAGTGCATCGAGCAAGTATTGTGCGTTGAATCCCGCCTTGAACGGTTGTTGATCGGTTGCTGTTTCCAGGGTCTCGGTGGCTTCTCCTAAATCGAGGTTGCTGGTATGGAGAGTCAGGTGGTTGTCTGTGATGGACAACTCCATGGGTTTGGTGTCTTTCCCTCCAATGACAGAGACGCGTCGAATAGAATCTTCAAAGGTGCTTTTCTGAATCGTGAGTCGTGGTGCGGTGACCTTGGGGATAATGCCCTGGTAGTGTGGGTAATTCCCGGTGAGTTGCCGGCTGGTCAATAGGTACTCTCCGATTCGAAACCCTGCCAGTGAGTCGTTGAGACCAATGGCAATGAGGGGCGGTTCTTTGTCTGGGATCAGTGTGTGGAGGACTTTCCCGGCTTTCTTGGGGATGAGCAGGGTCTGGGTCTTATGTTCAGGGGTTAGCCATGTTCCGGTATTCCGCCGTGTGATCACGAGGCGATGTCCATCCGTCCCGACGAGTTCGAGTGTTGGGGATGGAGTATTCGAGAGGGTGAGCTTGATGGCGTTCAAAATAAAGCGGGCGCCTGCTTCGCCAACCGCTGGCAGGGTTTCTGTGAGGAGGTGTGCGAGATCCGTAGCTGGCAGACTGAAGAGAAGGGGGTCAGGAAGCGGGGGCAGTGCTGGATAGTTGTCATCGCTCATTCCCTTGAATTTGGCTTTTGCGGATCCTGAGGTGATGGTGATGCTGTGGTGGTCATCGATGGACCAGCGGAGAGTCTCGGTCGAAAGTTCTTTGATGAAGTCATAAATTGGGGCGTCCGGGATGAGGAACGCCCGTTCTTCCATAAGGGGAATGGGTAGGGTTCGTTGGAGGCCGAGTTCAAGATCCGTTGCCGCGAGTCGTACTCCTGATGGGCCGGTACTAACATGGACCATGCCAAGTGGACCGGATCCTCCTTTGCGATTCAGTACGCCGTTCATGAGCTTGAGCGTTTGGAGCAACATGGTTCGTGGAAATTCGATGGTCATACTGTCTCCTTAATGGGACGTCGGGTGAGGTTGTGTTTCAGCACTCGACGTTGATGAACTGTCCGTAGCTGGGGCCTGGCGTTAAATCGAAGGCGCGTATTTCTGGAACATACTTCTCAATTGTTCGAAGGGTGACGCGTTCCTCTGGCCCTTCTTTGGTTTCGATCATCTCGGTGATGGGCGACAGTTCTTTGGTGGTTTTCCGTGCTCGGCCTTTAATGAGCCATCGACGGTTGTCGTGTTCAATGATGGTGTTGTTATAGAGGCCGGCGGTAATCAGTCGCGTTAAGTGCCCTTTACGGAGAGGCAGGAGGGGCGAGATCGTTGTGTGCTGATGGAAGGTGAGGAGATCGGTGACTTGGGGATCCTTCCAAAGGCCATGGTCATGGGCTTCGGCATAGATTTCTGTTGGATCAATCCAGGTTGTCTGGAAGGTGATTTCACCTCGAAGGAGCAAAGGGGGGACGGTGTATTGTGGGGTGGCGTGGGTTGTGAGCTCGGGAAGATTATTTGAGCGGAGTTGCCGCCATAGTTGACGCTTCACAGTTTCTGAGGGGTTGGGTGTGCGGACTCGTCTTCCGATGAATACGGCCTGGTTGAAGGCGCGGTATTCTTCTCGAGGGAACCGAAACAGGCTAACGTCACGGTAGTAGTTGCTGAGATAGTAGAGAATGGTCTCGCTGAATTGATGTTCTTGGATGATGTAAATGAGGAGTCCGTCTGGTTGGAGCATCGGTGTCCACCGTTTGAGCCAGAGTTCCTCGGTTCGGACGCCTTGGCCGGCGAAGTCGTAGGGGGGATTAAGGAACAGGCTGGAGAAGGCTTCTCGGGATACCTCACAGAATTTGGCATCAGAGTGGAGAATACTTGCGGTCCCTGATCGGCATTGGCCAGCGCGTTGCCGATCGAGTTCGATTCCGTACGGGCTGAGGTTCCAAGTTTGTGCCAGGTAGTGGAGGGGGATGCCATTGCCGGCACAGGGATCGAGGAGGCGTCCTGGGTGTTGGGCGGTGTTGGTGATCAGCGAGCCAATGGTTTCAAGGACGCTGGGTGGCGTTGGATAAAACCCGGATATGCTTCTGCCTTGAATGTGCATCATTCCCTCTGATTAGTACATTGGGCGCGTCTGGTGATGTATCTGGCAATGTGTTATGCAGCGACTCGGGGCGCTGGTGGTGTGGAGGATTGCAGGTAGTGTTGGATCCAGTTGATGATGTCGTCTGTGTGCGGGAGGAATTCCCATGCCGCGCAGTTATAGGTTTTTAGTGGACGTACCCACTGGCGATCCTGGGCGGCTGTCCAAAGGGGAGCGGCCCAGTCTGATCGGATAGGACATGCGAGCACACGATCGAGAATGGCGACGAAGTTGAGCGGAGGTGTCCCCGGGGTGTGTTGCCTTTGGAGAATGTAGGCATTGGTATCGTGCTGAATGCCTAACGAGGTGCTGAGTTGTGGCAACCATAGTATGGCGACGGCGCCGGAGGGGAGTCGTTTTTGGACGCAAGAAAAGTAGGTCGCGGCATGTTTGGGCCAGCCGATGGGGCCGACTCCAGTAATCTCGACAGTTAGGCCGATACTGAGGGCGGCGCGGAGGGCTTTGATGGCGTCGGGTTGTCCGGCAATGGACAACATACAGACTTCGTGTTCTTTGGGTGTGACGGCGTAGGCTTCGACAATTGCGTCGTAGTTGTCTGTCGAAATGCGAATCAAGTTGTCTGTAAGTATGTTCTTAGGCGGCAAAGAGGTTGAGTTGGGTCTTGTCTTCATAGTGGGTGCGTGTCCTGTTTTTGATGTTGGCTGACGTCAGGAGTGGCCGTATGGGCGGTATTTCTTCATACGTTGGGGTGGTTGCGAGCCTTTGGGCTTCGGGCGACATACTGGCTTGATCTTGTTCGTACCGTGTGGCGAGTTGGGCAAACATGGACTCGGCGCTGAGTACGGTTGGATTACGATCGAGGACTTGTTTGACGATCTGAGTCATGAAATCGTCAGGTTGTTGGTATTGGTTGAGTCCCTCTGCTGTCAGATCCCCTTCAGTTAGCAGTGCGGAATTGATCCCTGCTGCAACTAACGCCCATGCATGTTCTTGTGAAGAACCTTTATAGAGAAAATAGTGAACATGGATGGGAAGCGTTTGCTTGATACGCCAAGAACGGCGAGAGCCTTGGCGGACGATATAAGGTGAGGGCTCGGCTTCCATCCAGGCGATGGTGGGGAAGTCGAGGAGATCTAATCCGGTAGACACGAGTTTGGGGTTACAGAAAAGTGTATCGAGCCCTTGTTTGACCCTATCGGTAATCCATTTCATGCGTCGTTCAGGTGCGACCGATGCGGGTAGGATTAGGCTTCGAATACTAGCCGCGGAGCAGATGCGGTGTAATCGAGCGGTGATGTCTTTCGTTTGTGTGTGGGTGCAGTAAACCAGGACGCGGCGATTGAGGGCCCGCTCCGAGAGGATGAGATCGATGAGGTCCTGTTCCTTGGGAAGGATGACGTCTGCAGGGAGCGGGTCTAAGTGAAAGCGGGTTACTCCGTTGCGATCAGTGATGGTTTCCCCTTGGGTCGCGCGGTCTGGGTAGGCAAGTAAGGCTTGAATCGTGCAGCTGACTAGATGTCCATCTCTGGTCCGTCGGCCTAACGGGATCAGTTGGCGTGCTGCTTGTTTCAGCCGTTCGTAATTGGCGCTCAGTTGGGAGGTAAACCGACATTCCTTGACGTGTTCTTTGTACGGTGGCAGTGCGATGCCTAAATCACGTAGTTGGAAGAAGGCGGTGTTCGAGACCAGGTGGGGGATGATGTGTGGGGAAATGCCTGGCCGTTCACGGACTGTCACATGCACTCGGCGTTTCGACTCTTTGCCAATGAGCAGGACCTTATGGACATCGCTTTGTGTGGTGCGAGTTTCCCAAGTGCCGTACAAGTCGACCCAGCGGGGTTCGTCAGTATGCTTGAAGGCGGCTCTCAGCGCCGGGTTCATACGCCACAAGATGTGAAATATAGAGGTCGCCTTACCGGAGGTCAGGGTGCCAGTGAGACCAACTACTCGTCTGCATTTCTGAACTAAGAGGCCAAACGCCAGCCCTTGCGCACTACCAATAGCTTTTTCCTCTTGAATTTCATCAGTGAGGAGAAGATCGAAAAGCTGTGGATGTTTTTTCCCGATGTAGTCGGCGAGGGCAACTCGTCGGGGACCTTCAGGATCGAAGGTCCAGAGAGGGCTGTGACAATTCTTGCAGACTGTACCTGGCTTGAGCGTCCTGGGTGTTTGTGGCACACCGTCTTTATCGTCGACGCGGATCCCGCATTGGGGACACACGAATAGTTGATACGTGAGCCGTTCGATGCGTGTCGCTTTTGGAACGAGGGCACAGCGTTTGGCATAGCTGAGTTTGGCTCGCTCCCGACTGAGTATCCCGAAGAGCGGCCAGGGGCCTTCTGTAGGGAGATCGGCGAATTGACGGACGTCGGAGATACTTCTGAGGATTGCTGCGTGGGAGTTGGGAAGGAGAGCTTCGATTTCGTCTTTCCATTTGCCGACTAGATGCGGTGGGGCGAAGACAAGGGTTCGACGCGAACGGAGCAACGCCGCCACGGCAGTGCCAATCCTGGTTTTTCCTGTGCTCATTTCCGCCGAGCAGATCGCACTGTTGTGGTGGAGAAATGCGGAGGCTAGCGCGGCGGCCACGTTCTCTTGAGCAGGAAATAGTGGCTCACCGAAACTTTGAAGAATAGGGCGAGCAGTCTCGAGGAGCTCTGGGGTGAATTGAGGGGTGAGTTGATTGGCGGTGGTCGTGCAGAGGGCGTCAGAAAAGGTTTCGAGAAACTCGGCAAGCGGAACGGTCATTGGCGTGGTGTGTGACACACAGCCTCCTCATCGTAGAGACGAATAGATGTGAGTGGTAACGAGTGCGTTAAGCGTGTTGAGATGCCGGCATGTGGATGGTGCCGTGCTGTTCGAGCTGCTGAAGTGTGATTGGGGTTGGATCCTTCAACAGGAGCTTATGGAGGTCTTTAACCCCTGCGCGTGCATGCTGTTGGACTTCAACGACGCGATAGCCAGCTTCAACTAATGTCGTGCAGGCTTTGTGTTGCGCGGTTTGTCCAGGTGTCTTCCCGTTTTTGGGTTTGCGTTCGTCATGATCGAGCGCTAGGTAGATGGTTTTCGGCCGGAGTTGGCGGACGCACGGGAGGAGCTGGTCAATGAGGTTGATTGAGTTCAGGGCACACAGGGAAAGTTGATGCTGTAGCAATTGGTTGCCGGCGAGGCAATCCAGGATACTCTCGGTCACAAGTAACCCTGGGGAGGGTCGTCGAATAACCCAGAGGGACTTCGGCCCGAAGGTTCGTCGTCGTTGCAGACGCGGAATTCGTCGACTATCGAGGGCTCGACATTCCAGGGTGGTCATGGACTGGGGATTGGCGGATGGGGCTGGGATCCCGAGAAAGGGGAGTCTCAACCCGTCTGCGTTTACGGTAATGTCGAGATACACAATACCAAGCTCTTGTGGGAACGCCAAATTTTGGCTCAGAAAGTATTGATGGATTAAGAATACATGTTCAGGTGTCATGGCCTCCCGCAAGCGGGTATACATCCGTCGGATGTTGTGCGGAGTCATAACGGGGCCTGTCAGGTCTCTGGGTACTGGTGGGGCTGTTGTGGCTGCGCCGAGGAGGTCTTTGACGGCGGCTTGGAAATCTAGACCTTTTAAGCCCATGACGAGATCAATACCGTCCCCATGGGTGTCTCGGGCCCAATCGATCCATTTCCAGGCGCCATCTGTGTAATTCACGGTAAATGAGGGGTTGTTGTCTTCTCGAAGCGGGGAATGGAAGAGGGCCCTATAGCCTTTCATATAGACTGGTTGGTGTCCGAGGGTACGTAGGTAGGAAATGAGGTCGATTTGTCGTGCTTTTGTCAGTAGGGCGTCATCTAGTTTGGGCATATGTTAGTGAGTAAGGGGTTGGCATGCTGTTGTGAGTAGCGGAGGGCGTAACGGGACAGCTGGTTGTGAAAGTTTAGGAGTAACGACTCGCATACGGTTTCGTTGACCATTAAGTGATCGACAATGGGTAGATTCAGTAATTGCCCAGCGAGAGAGCATTGGGCGGCATAATTGAGCTGCTCCTCGGTGGGTGTAAACGGGCCTCGTCGAATGAGCGGGTGACTAGAGATCAGGATGATGCGAGCTGCTTTATGGGCAAAAGCGGCTTTGAAAATGTCTTGGGTGTGAGGTCCCAAGGTATGCACTGGGTTGTAGGGAAAGTATTGCCGAGCGATCGGGCGAGAATCTTGATTGAGGCTGAGCACAATCGTATCTCCTGGGAGTAAGTGGAGACGTAGGGTCTTGAGATAGATCAGGACATCTTGGGGTTTCCTGATTCGAGTATGCTCCGGCGAGATGGTCAGGGCTGTTGGGTGCATCATAGTCGGGGAGCGTGGGGTTGTAGTCACGCTCCCCTCTTCTTTCCTATTACGCTCCAAGATTTACAAGTTGTCCTGGCTGGTGAGAATCCGTCTGGTGGATTGAGGAACAACCAGGCTGGTGAGCTGGGTTCGAACGGACTCAAGGCTGGTGCGGATGATTTCTTGGTATTGCATGTCTTTGCGTAACCCCTTGGGCGTGATACCGCCGAGGGTGTTACGGAGTTGGGTGACAACTTTATCGAGCTCGCTGTCGTCGGTGACGTTCCGGCGGTCGAACGACGTCAGGAATTCAGTGAGGTTCGTTAAGGCGGCCGCACGCAGGGTCTTTGGGCGACCGTCACTGTCGGAAGAGAGTGCCCCCAACAGATGGTCGACCAGGCCTTGAAGCATTTCACGTAACCCGCCACGGATTTCTTCTCCGTACCCCTTGAACAGTTCTGCCATTTTCTCTCGTTCCCGTTCGGCCAGGGTGCGATCGACGTTCTGCAGGAACCCGGGTAGGTCAAAGGTCAGGAACTGGATGTCGACACGGAACTTGTCGCGAACCTCTGCCAAGGTGGGATATTCCTTCTCCTCGTACAAGTCTTTGAGGCGGTCTTTGGCTTCGAGTTTCCGGTCCGCGTACACACTGCAAAACTTGTCGATCAAGGCATGGCGTTGCATCTGATACTCATCGAGGATGTGGTAGACCTCCAGTAGGTCTTTAGCCGCAATCAGCATCATGCCCCGGCCGATCGTAGCTGGGAGTTTGAATTTTTCGCAATCCCGCTTGGCCTTGTCGTCAAGACGCGTGATGGCACGGTATTCAGGGCAATCAATGATCCATTTCGTGCGTTTGACCAGGGTTTGGTCCGCTTTGGATTTGATGGCGACTTTTGTTTTTCGCGAGAAGCCGACTTTATGAATGGAAAGCGTCATGCAAGCGGCTTTCGAGAACAGTTGCTCGCGGGTCAAATCTTCAGTTGGTGGCATCATGGTCATGGTCGACATGGAGGTCTCCTTTTATAGGTATTACGGAGGGGCGTTGGGACTTACGCTTGGCCTTCTTGTACGGCGGCAAGCGGCCGACTCCGCCGGCCGGCAGGGGCGGGTTTGGCAGCGGTGTTGCGAGTTTTGTCAAAGGGGCCAGGGTAACTGGCACAGAGGAGTGCATGATGGGCTTGGGTATACAGTTGTTCGATGGTGTCTTTGGCGCTGATGGATACCGGCACGATGTATTGTGAGGCTTTATTGAGTGGGAGGTTCATACGCCATGCAATATCTACCGCTTGTCGAATTTCGGCGCCGGTCCAGGGCTGGTCGAGTAGTGGGCCGGGTTCTTCTGGGATGTTGTATTTATTCAGATAGATCGACCAGATGGCTTCCCGTTCTTCTCGTGAGGGGAGGGGAAAGAGAAAGGTCCCGAGTCGGAATCGTCGTCGGAGTTCCGGCGAGAGGGTGTGGAGACTGTTGCAGGTTGCGAGGAACAACGGGGCATGGTTTGTAATGGTGCCAATGACCTTGAGGGCCTGGCGCATGTTGTGTTCGGAAGCGCCAACATTCGAACTTTTCACAGCGCCGAGGTCGAATTCGATTGTTGGGATGCCGGTTTCCTTGCCGGCTGCTTTGGAGATCATACTCTTACTGGTTCCGGGGAGGCCGACCATGATAATGCCGGTGGCGTCTTCGTTCTGCATGTATTCCAGGAGTTGCTTGTGAATCTCTTGTGAGACGCCGGTGTTGTCGCCGTGGGTGCTGTTGGCGCCGGCCAAGGCCTTCTCAATTTCATCGATGAAGATCACTCCGCCCGGTTTCGCACGGCCATTTAGAATCGATCTGAGGAATTCCTTGATGTTGGCCACGCCGCCGATATCGTCGAACCGTTCCGTTCCGCGGTAAATCTTCAGCCCTGGGGTTTGTTCGATCGCCTGGAATTTGTGCTCCCAGAGTTTCGGGAGATAGATTCCTTTTGAGGTAAATGACATGGCCACTGCTTGTTCGGCTGCAAAGGCGGATAGTCCAGTGACCGCGTCAATTGTCTGTTCTAGATGGTCAGGTGAGGGGTCTGGGATCGAGGCATTGCTGCTCTTGGCATTGATGTATTGGGTTGAAATGATGCACTGCAGCTGTTCGCGATTGGGCAACGGGTCGTCAAGCAGGATGACGTCATGGCTCAGCTCTATGGGTAGTTTGAGTTGAGGGGCGAGGAGGACGAGGGTTTTGCCCTCGCTTTTGAAATTATCGCGCAGATGCCAGATCGCTTGGACGACCGCGCTATCCTGGAGATACCGATGGGCGTTGTGGATGAAGAGAATCGTATTGGGCTTCAACTTTCTTGCAAGTGAGAGCGCCATGGAGAGGTTCTTGATTGCATTGGCTGCGGATTGGTCTTTGAGTAACTCAGTTTTTGCATCCTCACTTTGGAGCTGATCCGGCCGTGGGCTGAGCTGCGCTTCAGCTGCTGTAATGGAGAGACCGTCGACGATGTCCCATTGCAACACTGCGTATGATTCGTGAGCAAGTTCAGCCGGCCGCACTAGAAGGAGGTTGGCAATTGTCATCGCGGGATCGGGGGTGGTGATAGCGATGAGAGGTACGCTGGAGCTGATGACTTTGCGGAAATGGTCGGCAAGCGGTGTTGTCATAGGGACTCCTTAAATGGGCTTGTCACTTGTGATGCCATGCCATGGGATGTGCTGCGGCACTGGTGATGGATAGCCGTTATTCGTTTAGGGTTGTTCATCGATTGTGATGGGGTGGAGCAGCGTCGAATATGCGGATAGATGACCTATTGGAAGAGCCTCCGTGGAATAGTTATAAGGAATGAGGGATATGTTGCTGATACAGCGTGTAGGAACGTGTGAGCTAGGAGTGAATGGTCTGTGGTGTGTGATCTGACCGATAGGGGTTACTGGTCAATATCATCAACAGGGATCCCTTGAATAATTCGAGCGTAGGCGATGCGTTTATCGTACTGATGCCCTGGGAGGCCAGGTTGTTCCGGCGAGAGTTCTCTCGCTTGCTGCAGAAGGTATTCTTCTATCTTGTCTGGATCCGGTTGGGGTTCATGGAACCAGAGAAACGTATCTGTGAGCCATTGTTGCAGCCCTGGGTGCAGGGTGATGGGTTGCGGTTGGAGAGTATATACGGATTGTTCGCTGGTGATGAAGGTGCCTGAGGAGAGACTGTCGAGATGAATCAGGAGTGAACCAGGGATGATGGCTCCGACTTGAGGTGACATGTCTGTGTTGACCCAGTAAATGCCATCGGCCCATCGTTGAATCTCTAGTGTCATCAAGAGATCGTGTTTTGCAGGACCGTAGATCTCTAAAGCGCCATAGTTTAAGAAAGCTTCAATAATCTGTGCATCGGTGGTCGTTGGTGTCGGCATGGCGTCTGGGTAACGCATCCATCGTCCGGACAGGCTAGGTGGTGTGGGTTGAGTGAACAGCTTATGTCGGAGGGCTTGCTGACGGACTCGATTCAGGGCTTGATAGAGGGAGAAGATTGATCCGGGCAGATCGCTATAATTGCGTATTTGTCTTAACTGAAAGTGAATATGATGGATGAGGGGCTCGAGTAAGGATTGGTGGATCCATTGGATGCTGCTCTGGTCCAGTGTCCTCCATGTGTCAGTGAGCGTGAGCAGGGATTCGGGGGCAGTACGCATGTTAGTTAGTGGTTGGCATAGTCCCATCAGTATCCGTTCACGCGGATCAATTTCTGGCTCAATTGGGATGATGGTCCATTCCCATTCAGGATGGCCGTCGTGGTGCATGGATAGTTCAAAATAATGAGCTGATGGATCGTGGTCTGTGGGGTTGGCTCTTCGGATGCGGGCTTGCATGTGATGATCTTACTATGTTGCGACGTGATGCGTGGTTGAGAGCCATGTTGAGACAGGGTCGAATATGTTCCGCGGCATGATTATGCCGTCGCTTTCGTGGGTTTTGGAGTGGATGCGTTGATCAGATTGCGAAGCTGCTCTTTCAATCGGATGAATCCTACCTCGTCACCCTGCTTATAGACGGCATCGCACCGGTCGAGCATCGAGGTAATGAGTTTTACTCGAGGCTCATGAGGCAAGATGTTCATAGTCATTTCGGCGATATCTTTCCAGTGATGATACCAGGGAGATCGTAATGGTCGACTGGACTCGCTCGAGGGCTGAGAGTCAGAGGGTTCCGGTCGCATGATCAGTTGCTCCTCATTGCGAATAGCGATTGCGGCCTGCGTTGTGCGATCCGTGTGTCTGATGCCGATGGCGCGAATCGATCGGCCTGGAATGGTCTGTCCGGACACAAGATGACAGCTAATGTGTGTGCCGGTCACGGTAGTGTGGTGGATTTCTCCCTCATACAAGACGTCTCCGGTTTTATAAGCGATCAGATCTCCAGGGTGGATTCTACAGCGATCTGTTGTGGGGCCTGCTGGCTTATTCAAGGTACAGGCGGTTTTGCAGATTTGGCAATGTGTCCAGTGAGGGCTCAAGACGGTCTTACATGTAGAACACCGACTATGGAGATTGGTGTTGATCATGAACGGCATACATTCTGGGCGTGAATCACTTTCGTGAGTATTGGAAAACCATGTGAATGCGCAATATCTAGTTGGCTATCTTCAACTGTGACCCGTTCGAGTTTGGACTCAATATGGAGATAGATGATGGTCGCCAACATATAGCAAATAAGAATTCCTCCTCCTGCTTGTAAAAGGAATGCGCTCTGGAATAGCGGCTCCTCATATTCCCAATACCAGAGGGCAAGGCTTTCCCCGAGAAGGATTAGCAAAAAGAGGATGAGCAAGCACCCGATTCTGACGACTTGACTGCTTTCCCAAATCAACCAGGATAGACGTGAGATGTGGGATAACTTCCATTGGCAGAGAGGACAGTAGTGTTTTTGAAGATAATTTAGGATCTTGAGAATGGATGAGGCGCCGATAGCACAGGGTAAACCAATGAAGATGGCCAATATGCCGAGCAACTGGCTGGCGCCTACCCAGAAATAGTTATCGATAGAGTTCGAACTGAGAGAGAGACCAAGCCCGATGCCTGTGAGCAGGTACATGGCCCAGGTCCAGGAGAGGGCAACATGTTGCCACACAAGATACGGGCGGTAGGTGAGAATGCGAACGGTTGGGGAAGGTCTCTCCATGACGATCTCTTTCATGCGGCCGGGACGAACTCAGGGCTCCAGTCTGGTTGATGTTTACGGGTTTGACTGGGGCGGGACGGTCGTGGTTCCGGTTGAACGTGGTAGCCCAATTCAGACAGGCAGGCGAGTTGGGGCGGAACAAGAAAATTTAGAGGATAGACATGATGCGTCCGTTGTTTCCGAGCGATAAAATGCGCGCAGATTTGCGGGACAATGGTGGTGTAAATGTCGTTGGAAATGGCATACGAGCGATCGAGCGCATGATTGATGGTAAATCGTAAGTCGGTGTCCTGTCGAAAGTCGACCAGGAGTTTGTATAACTGTTCCCAGCTAGTTTCCGTGAGCGTCATCTTCCGTGTGTGGATCCATCGTTCTGTCGCGGTGGCCAAGGCAAAGATGCCAACACTCAGCGTGATCAGGGTGGCGAGCACGGGGTAGGGTGACCACTGTGATGCGAAGTAGAGATGACCAAGTGTCAAGGCCAGCAATATGGATCCGAGTTGTAGGCAACGTACGCCGACTTGATAGAAACGAGCTCCGGGTTGATAAAGAATGAGAAATCGTGGTGAGGTCTGTTGATAGCGCCTCAAGCGAGGATCAAGGATAGCGTCAATGATCGCGCGACAACAGTTCATAGGTGGTGGAGAGTGTCGTTATTTTAGGTAATAGCCGATCGCTCGCCATTTCCCGTCAGTTTCCCTAGCGAGAATAAGTGTTTCATCCATCGTCGTTTGATTGGCAAAACTTGTACGGTAGACGGTGACTTGGAATGTGCCGGCGCCGATACCGGGGATGTTGTATTGGTATTCGCTTTTCAGCTTATTACGAGAGGAGATGGCGCCCAGAGGCTGTCGTTGTTGGCGGAGGATGTCGTGCCATTGTGTTTTCGTGATGTGCTCTTTGAGGAAGATGGAGGCTTGATCCCAGCTTTGATCGAACTGTTGCCGATCGATCAATTGGAGCCAAGGGAGGCCTCCGTCTGGTGTGGGCTTTGGATCAGCCGCATAGGCCTGCACGGACATGAGCCCGAGCAGGCACGCGAATATCAAATGCCCTATCGGCCAGCGATGCCGAACGGTGTGAATGAGGGACGTCGGAGAGTATCGGTCAGAGGGTGACATAGGCGCTCCAGTTTTGGGTATCGGTTGTGTTTAAAACAGACCGCTAATGCTGTCCGTGAGACGCTTGACCAAATCTTCAGAGGCTTCTTTTTCAGACATCCACATCTCTTGCGCCATCGCGGCATAACGAGCTTTATGGATGCGGGTGTTCCCCCGATGCACTTCTTGGATGGTTTCCGTCATGCTCCCCGCATTTGGGGCATTGAGGGATTGACCGGAGAACAGCGTGATGGATTTCCCCTGATTGGGAAGCCCTCCACCTTGAGCGATTTGAGATGAGACAACTTGCTCAACTTGTTCTTTGGTGCGCTCGGTGATTTGAATATCGGTCACCAACGACAATTGTGTGTCTTCCGTGGCTTTGGATCCTACGAAGCCCACGACGGCGCCGGCGGCCGCGCCACCAGGAATCATTCCGAATCCGGCACCACGAGACACGGCGATTGCGGTTCCGAGACCTCCGCCAATGACGCTGCCAAACCCTCCCGCAAGCAGACTATCGAGTGTCGTGCCTGGTTTGGCTTTGGCTGCAAACACCGTGGTGGCTTGGAGGACGAAGTGCGCTTGATCGGGGTCTTGGACAACGGTGTACCCTTTTTGAGTCAGGCGCGATGGTAAGTCAGAGAGAAGCGCATGGGGATTATCCGAGGCATTCCGTACTTCCACATAGATGGTCTTCTCCTTTGTGGGCTGGAGAAATACGGTGTTACTGGCTTGTGACGAAAGCTGGCGCTTGATGGTGAGATGGTTGGCGCATCCGGTGGTGATCAGGAGGATGACGGCAATAAAGAGGACAGGTATGCGAGACATGCGTGGCTCCTTGCTAAGGGTGACGAGTGACAGTGTGAATCGTGCCTGCCTATGTATTACGCCCGCCGGAAGGCGGGGTGTCCCGATGTAGACAGGCTCTTTGATCGGGATCGGTGAACCTCCAGGGTGGGGTGTTGGTTCGGAACAACAACGAGGCCGAGCGAATCCCATAGCCTCCGTGTCAGCTCTTGCTCATGGCCGGGTTAGCGCGGCAAACGCCATGGGTAGCGTATCTATCTAGTGATGCCAGAGTTAGATGGGGTCTGTCTGGAGGAGCTGGCAGTATGTGAAAAATTCTTCATGGCTTTCAATGCAATGACTGACCCACCAAGTCTCGGTCAAGAAAGGGAGATGGGTCCGTAAGATTTTCGAGAGCGTCTGGTGCTCGACGAGTCGACGGTGGGCTCCTTTTAATTTGGCGATCTTGTCTCGGAACCGATGGGGACATTGAGTTTCAAATGGGTGAGAGGTGATGAGGGCGACTTGGTCGGTTTCAGCGATTCTGGCGATGTATTCGGTACGGGTGCGGGGTAAGGGCAGGGGCCATGGTCTGGGTTTTTTGTATTCGAGAGTGGCCTGAGCCAGACCAGGACAATGGTTGTGGATGGTGCAGAGGAACTGATCGTGGTTATTGAGGATTTCTAGAATGGAGGGCTGTGATTCGATCCAGACCCGTTCTTCGCGGAGAAGCAGTGCAAGAAGTTCTCGGTTCTCGTCGATGCGTTTATGAATCCCACCCTGACAGGTGATGAGCTGTTCCCAGCGTGTGTCGAGAGGCTTTGGTTTATGAAAACGCGAGAGAAATGTGAGCATAGGAGTCTTTAAGAATGGTTACACTACAGATTCCGGAACAGCACACTGTGATTGTTACGTCACATCTGGTCTGGTTTGCGGTGAACACGCAGTACACTTTCACAGCAAATATCACCATCCGTATCAGCTGACTGACAGAATTTGATCATGCTCCTCCACGGGCTATCGTCAAGACCTGACTTTGTGGCCTTGATTGATTGCCGTCTTGCAAAGACATAGCAATCTCGCAGTGACATTTTCAGGCGCTTGATTCGTTGTGCGTCGGTCTTGGTTAGGGACGTCTTCATGTCTCAGACTCCGGGACCATTACTCGGTTCTAGGGCCTAGCTACAGCCTCCTGAGTTTGCGCCGCAGGACTGACAGGTTTTGCATGTGCCACGTTGGACCATGGTGAATCGGTAGCATTCTGGACAGGGATCGCCCGTATAGCCTTTCGCTTTAGCCTCTTCTGCGTCTGAGCGCCCGGAGGCTTGTTGTGACGCGGGGAGATAGCTCGAGTGTCCGTTACTTTTCTGAATGTAAGGCTTCACGGAGTCGCCTCGGAGATCTTCTCCTGTCATTTGGATATTGGCGAGATCCTGTCGATCGAGATAATTGATGGCGAGATCCCGCAGGATATAATCCATGATCGAGGTGGCCATCTTAATTCGGTCGTGGCCGGAGACGGGACCGTTGGGTTCGAAACGCATGATCGTAAAGGATTCAACGAACACTTCGAGCGGGACGCCGTATTGCAGTCCCGTGGAAATTGCGATGGCAAAACAGTTCATCAAGCTTCGAAATGCCGCCCCCTCCTTATGCATATCGAGGAAGATCTCGCCGAGGGTGCCGTCTTCGTATTCTCCTGTCCGGATGTAGAGTTTGTGTCCGCCGATCGTAGCTTTTTGCGTATATCCTTTCCGTTTGTTCGGTAAAGGGCGGTGCTTGCCACGCTCGATGGTCTGTTGGGCTAAAGCTTTCGCAACCGCGGGAATATTCTTGTCTTCCACGGCTTGTGCGAGTTCGCTTGCTCCCATAGCCTGTAAGGGCTGACTCAGTTTCGAGCCGTCGCGGTACACGGCCAGACACTTGACCCCTAAATCGAAGGCGAGTGTGTAGAGTCGAGCGATGTCTTCGATGTCCGCCGTGGCCGGCAGGTTGATGGTTTTACTGGCGCTGCCGCTTAAGAACGGCTGCACAGCACCGAGCATTTTAAGATGCCCGTCTGGGGCAATGGATCGCGTGCCCAACGTTCCGCCCGGTACGGCACAGTCGAATACGCCAAGATGTTCAGGCTTGAGATTTGGTGCGCCTTCGATGGTCAGCGCCCCACAGACGTGTAGGTTCGCTTGGGTAATAGCGTCCTGCGTGAAGCCGAGTTGTTTGAGGAGATTGAACTCCGGTGCCTGGAGCGCTGTGGTCGACAGACCGAACCGTTGTTGACACCATTCGATGCCCACGGTCTCCGGGGTGATTATCATGGCAAGATCCAGGACCTTCGGAATGCCCTGTTCGATCCGGTCGAGTGCGTTGGTCGAGATTCCTAGGTTCTGGAGCTGCTCTACATTGAGTGTGGGGCAATCACGCAGGGTACCGGTGCCGACGACATACCGGGTGATGGCTGCGACTTGCTCTGGAGGATAGCCTAATGTGCGAAGGGCAGGGGGGACGGATTCGTTAACGAACTTCATTGTGCCGCCGCCGGCGAGGGTCTTGTATTTGACCAGGGAGAAATCCGGTTCGATACCGGTGGTATCACAATCCATGACAATGCCGATCGTGCCAGTTGGGGCCAAAACCGTGACTTGTGCGTTGCGATAGCCGTGTTTCGTGCCATTTCTGAGGGTGTTGTTCCAACTGGTTTGGACGGCTTCTGCCAGTGCTGAGGGGCACTGTGCGAGGTCCAGTGCTTGGGGCGCGACTGTGAGCTGTTCATAAACTTCAGGGCGGGTCTCGCCATGGGCGGCGCGTCGGTGATTCCGAATCACGCGTAACATGGACTCCCGGTTCTCAGGATAGTGGTCGAATGGGCCCAGTGCATCGGCAAGTTCGGCGCTGGTGTCGTAGGCCTCGCCAGTGAGTAAGGCGGTCAGACCTTGGGCGACAGCGCGGGCTTTGGGAGAATCGTACGGGAGTCCAAGTTGCATCAGGACGGCCCCGAGGTTGGCATAGCCAAGGCCGAGCTGCCGGAGGGTGGCAGTGCGTTCGGCGATGGCTCGGCTTGGGTACGATGCCATGTAGACGGTGATATCGAGTGCAATGGTCCAGAGCCGGATCGCATGACGGTAGGCGTCGAGATCCAGGGTGCCATCGGGCTTCAGAAATTTGATCAGATTGAGTGAGGCCAGGTTACAGCTGGTGTCATCATTCGAATGATATTCACTGCACGGATTGCTCCCGTTGATACGGCCTTGGGCCGGTGTGGTATGCCAGTCATTGATGATGTCGTCGTATTGGATGCCCGGATCAGCACATTGCCACGCGGCTGTGCAGATGTGATCCCACAGTTCGCGGGCACGAACAGTTTTAGCAACCGCGCCGTCGGTGCGATTGCGCAGGTTCCACAATGCATCGGCTTTGACCGCATCGAGAAACGCCTTCGTGACACGGACACTGTTGTTGGCATTCTGGCCGGTGACGGTTTGATAGGCTTCCCCTTCCCAGCCCAGGTCGTAGAGGGAGAACGCAAAGTTCTTGTGCCCTTTTTTGGCAAAACTGAGGGCTCGTTGAATATAGGTTTCGGGAATGCGGGCTTGCCGTGCGGCGCGAATGGCTTCATTGAGGCCTGTGTTGAATTTCGGATTGGGCTGCACGAGCGCGGTGCCGTCTTCCATAATCCAGGCGGCCTGGATGATCTTGTTGAGATGCGTCGCGCACAGGTGTGAACCGACGACCAATGCGGCGACTTTCTGTTCCTCCTGGACCTTGAGATGAATGAAGGCTTCGATATCCGGGTGGTCGATATTCAGAATGACCATCTTGGCTGCGCGACGGGTGGTCCCCCCGGACTTAATGGCGCCGGCGGCGGTGTCGCCGATCTTCAGCCATGACATGAGCCCAGAACTCGTTCCACCACCGGAGAGGCGTTCCCCTTTTCCGCGGAGGGTGGAGAAGTTCGTGCCACTTCCGGATCCAAACTTGAAGAGCCGGGCTTCACGGGTCCAGAGATCCATAATCCCGTTCTCGTTGACGAGATCATCGGCAATCGACTGGATGTAACAAGCCGAGGCGGACGGGTGTTCGTAAGCATTGCCCACGAGCGCGGTGTCTTTGGTATCTGGATTCCATCGCCAGAGTCCTTGGTCCGGACCGGTAATGCCGTACGAGGAATGCAGGCCTGTATTGAACCATTGGGGTGAGTTAGGTGCGCTGATTTGGTGGGCCAGCATGTACTGGAGCTCGTCACTATAGGCCTGTGCGTCTTGGTCAGTGGTGAAATACCCTCCGCGTCGTCCCCAGAACGTCCAGCATTCGGCGATACGACGGAAGACCTGACGGGCATCAGTCTCTCGGCCGAGGCGATCTGACTCGGGTTGAGGCACGCCCGTCTTCCGCATGTATTTCTGTGTGAGGACATCCACGGCCATTTGCGACCAGGACTGCGGGGCCATGAGGGAGATCGGGGTGGTCTTTCCAGGCGGGAGGGACTTCCGCTCGACGTACTGTTGATCGGCGTACGGATTGGCGTTGGTTTTGGTGTAAAAACGCGGAATTTGCATACAGCACTCCTTATGAGTGTATTACGGATGTTGAACGGTCCCCACAACCTTAGAGCGGCTGCGGGTCATGGGTTGCTTGTAATAGGTAAGAGAGACAGATGCTGGCGAAAGGGGGGCCTGATGATCGGATTTCGTTCGTTTGGAGACTCGGAGAGCCATGGGGGGTGGGGCAATCGAAAATCGCCCATGGCGCGGTTGCAAGATATTAATCGACAGGGGCGGTTGCGTCCGTTGTGGCCGGCTCGGACCGTCTTTGGTCATGGCGCTGTGTTGGGGGTGGAACCGATCGAAGAAGGGCTGATTTGGATGCCAGATGAAGATCGCCGGGGGCATGTTGGCTGTTTTGGGACTACACAAAGTGGGAAGAGCCGCTTGATTGAAGCGGTGATGGAACAGGATATCCGCAAGGGATACTCGACCGTCGTGTTTGACCCCAAGGGAGATCAGGGGTTGTTTTCGAAGTTTGTTCAGGTGGCAGCCGAGTCGGGTCGGTTGGATCAAGTCATGTTGTTGACGCCCATTTTCCCAGATGTGTCGATTTATCTCGATCCCCTGTCGAACTACTATATGGAAGAGGAGTTGGTGAATCATATTTATAGTGTGTTGCCCGGGAAAGACGAACGCGGAACGGAGTTCTTTACCGGCACAGCGGAATCCGTGTCGCATGCGATCATCAGTGGGTTGATTAAGTTGGGGCGGGCGCGAGGGGACCTCACGGCGTTGACGTTCGACGATATCAAGAAACGTATTGGCCATGAGGATTTGCGTCGACTGCGGGAAAGTCTGGCGATGTTGCCCGGCACGGAAGATCTCTGCCATACGATCGACAGCATCATTCAAAGTGACGCGCTCAAGGACTTTTATGTGAAGATTTCGGCCTCGCTGCGTGATGCGATGATCAAGCTCACGATGGGGAACACGGGGCGGATCATTGGCAAAGCCCGAACGAATCCGTTTATTCAACGGTTGGAGAATGGCGAGCCCGTCTTGTTGTTCTGTACGTTGGGCAGCATGTTGACGTCGCGGGTGTCGTACTTGGTCGCGAAGGTGTTTGTGTCGATGATTCAGTCGTTGGCGGGACGGATATTCGCCCGTGGCTCTCGGTTGGAGATTCCGTTGTGCTTGCATTTGGATGAGGGACACAACGTCCTGTATCCGGGGATTCACGAGTTGTTTAACAAGGCGGGCGGCGCGCGCATTTGGGTGCATCTCTATACCCAATCGAAGGCGCAACCCGAGAAAGAGGCGGGGATCTTGTCGGCACAGAGTGTAGTCGACAGCATCAATACCTGGCTCTATTTCCGTGTGAACCATCCAGTGACGGCGGAGCACATCATGGAGACGAGTCCGGTGGTGGATCGGCAAGAGGCGGTGATCGGCTTGGGCTCTGGCGTGACCATGCGTGGCATCAAGATGCGGCAGATTCAGCAGGAAAAGGTCATTGGCTTGCCGGATCGGTGGTTTTACTTTCGCAGCCAGAATATGTTGGCGAAAGGACGAACGCTCGACGTCTATCCGGCGTATGTGAAGGTGAACTTTCCGCATATTACGAATGACGGACAGCAGCCGGTGCCGGGCCGGTAATCCCGACCCAGGGGGTGTCTTTCTGGTGCAATTCTCGAAGCCGCGTGACGCTCGCGCGGGTAATCATCCCGACAAATTGATTGCCGTCGTAGACCAGTAGCCGTGGGGAGGCGGTGAGGAGCATTTGATCAAAGGCATCCCGAATGGGTGCGTCGGGGTGGATGATAATTTCAGGGTTGATTGGCCGAATGAGTTGGCTAATGGGCTGTTCGTTATCGGTATCCCAATCGGGGTGTTGTCGGAGATCCTCATAGCGAATTTGTCCGACGACGTGGCCATTCCAGATGACGGGGAAATGATGAAAGCCATAACGGAGAAAGAGCGCTTTCACGCCGGGGACGGTTTGCCCCACTTCAAGTGAGAGAATACTGTGTCCGGGAATCATGACATCGCGAACCCGGCCTGTGAGGAGCTGACTAAATTCCACCGTATGGTGTGTGCCATCCGAGACCATGCGGAGAATGATCCCGCCGACGATTAACCAAAACGTCCCCCAGTTGAAGAGAAGTCCGCCGACTCCGATCAAGATCATGGCAATGGCGATGTGTTTGCCCAACTGAGAGGCCCGTTCTGTCGCATGTGAAAAGGAGCCGGATTGTTTCCAAAACCAAGCCCGCAGGATCCGTCCCCCATCCATCGGAAAGGCGGGGAGGAGGTTATAGCCGGCGAGAAGGAAGTTGAACTTCATCAGGTAGAGGGCAATGGGAAACTCAGAAATGGGCCACAGAAGGAGGCCAATGACGGCCGAACAGAAGGGTCCGGCCACCGCCACTTTCGCTTCCAGGCTGGGCGTCGCTAGTTCTCGGGGGAGCATCGTCCATCCCCCGACGATGTGGAGCATGATGTCGTGGACTTTGACGTTGTGGGCTGTGGCAACCCCGGCATGGGCACATTCATGGAGGAGTACGGAGAGAAATAAGAGGACTGTGGTCATAAATCCCGAGGCCCACAAGAGAACATTGGGGAGCTCAGGAAAGAGCTTGGGGTAGTACCCGGTAGAGAGACTCCAGGTCAGGAGGCTGACGGCGATTAGCCAGGACCAGTGAATGATGACGGTGTAGCCTAGAAATGGAAATCGCAACCGATTCATAGGGGAGCTCCTTCATCCAGTTTATGGGGTCGATGGTGTTCGTAGCTGTCATGGTGATATTACGGGTGTGAGGGGGTGGCCGTGAGAGCCGCAAGTTCTTCCGTAATCTCCTTGAGTTCTAACTCTAAGGCGTGTTTTCGCTGGGTAAGCTGTTCGAGGCGTGCGTGTCCGGGGGGAGTGGGGGAGGGGAGCTCCGTGAGGGCTTTCCAGTCTGAAATGGCGCCAGTGATGTCTTTGTGATCGGTGCCCAGGGTGCTGGCTGCGCGTTTCCCTTGCAGGTATTGGGTGATCATCTCGCAGGCGATCGTATCGCGTCCTTCACCAATGAGGACGAGGTAGCCTCGCGGCGTCACCAGAAATCTGGAGAGTAATTCCACGGTTTTGCGTTTGCGGGTGAGGGCGCCGCGCCGTGTTTCGATGATGTCGTAGGGGAGGGCGATGAACTCTCCATACACCCGTGTGCTGGTATTGCTCAGTGGTTGATGGGTCATTGGATACATGGCGTGCTCGATACGGGCGAGTTGGGCGTTCCATTTGAGCTTGGAGACATAGGGTTTCGCGTCGGGGTTGTCGCTTGTGGCGTCAAACTGAAAGCGATAGGGTGTGTAGATAGACATGGTTGACCTCATGCGATCATGACGCGATCGAGAATCGTGTCGTCGAGCATCTCCAAAAATCGTGAGACTCGGCCGCTGGCTCTGTTTCCCCCTGTGGCCACAGCGTTGAGGGGATAGGTGAGCCAGAGTCGGTATCGTGGTCTCGTAACCGCGACATAGAGCAAGCGACGTTCTTCTTCCAGGTTCGCTGGATCGCTGAGGCTGCGGGCGTGAGGGAGTTGACCATCAGCTACATGAATGAGAAAGACGGCGTCCCATTCAAGGCCTTTCGCGGAATGAATCGTCGAGAGGACGAGGGTGTCGCTGGGATGTCCGGAACTTTCTTTTCGTGTGGAGCGTGAGGGGGTATTGAGAGCCTCTAACACTGCGTCGAGATCTTTCAAGTCCTTAAATCTTTGCGTCAGATAGTTGAGTTCGGAGAGCCGTTCTCGCATGTCGTCCGGGTAGTGCCGTTTGAGTGGTCCGGCATAGTGATCCAAGATGGCTTGGAGTCGGAGGCCGAGCGGAATCTCCTCGTCGTGTAGTTGAGTGAGGATGGTGGCGAGGTGGTTCAGATCGTGTGCGGCTGGGCCTTGGTGTTGGCGGAGCATGTCGAAGGGGCGGGCGGCCGTCTTCATACTGGTAATGATCTGTTCAGCGGTGGCGGGTCCGATTCGATCGACTAACAAGAGTAAGCGGTGCCATGCGCTACGAGTGTTCGGATAGCGGGCGACGGTGAGATACGCCAAGAAGTCTTTGACGTGGGCGGTTTCGGTCAAGGCGAGCCCGCCGTATTTTACAAATGGCAGATGGTATCGGGCGAGGGCCGTCTCCAGGTCGTAGGAATGCGCCGAAGATCGGAAGAGCACAGCTATACGATGCAGACCGAGGCCCTGTTGTTGTAACCCTCGGATTTGCTCGATGATATAGGTGCTTTCAGTGGGTTCGTCGGGGCATTGCACGAGCTGGGGACGGGTTGCGGATTGTCGCTGGGCCAGTAAGGTCTTCGGGTGGAGATGGGGCGCGCCTTCCAGCACTTTATTGGCGACTTGGACTATGGGAGTGGTACTGCGGTAGTTCTGGACGAGGGTAAACGTGGTGGTGTCATCAAAGAGGAGTGGGAAGTCCTGCATATTTTGGACGTCGGCGGATCGGAAGGAATAAATTGACTGGGAATCGTCGCCCACCACGAGCACGTTGCGGTGCGAGATGCCGAGGAGCCTGACGAGTTCAGCCTGAAGCCGGGTCGTGTCTTGGTACTCATCAACGAGTATGGCTTGATAGCGAGTGATAAGCCTGGCGGCAGTTTCGGGTTGTTCCATGAGCAGGCGATGGACGAGGAGGAGGAGGTCATCGTAGTCGAACCGTTGCTGTGTCCATTTGGTATCGCGAAAGAGACGATGCAGTTGTTCGATTTGGGTCGTATAGGCTTCGTATTGCGGGTAGACCCGGACGATCGTGTCGGGGATCGTGGCCATGCTATTGGCCGCAAACCCATAGATAGCCAAGAGGGTTCGTTTATTCGGGAATCCTTTGAGTTGCGTCAGGTGTTGTTTGCTTGCGAGGACATGGAGGAGGCTGGCACTTTCAGATTCGTCCAGGATGGTGAAACGAGAGGAGAGGCTGAGAGCGGAGCCGTGAGTCTTGAGCCAGGTCGCGGCCATGCTATGGAAGGTGCCGCCGTGGATGTTGTGCCGCGGCAGCGGATTGATTTCTTGCACGCGGTTCAACATTTGAGTCGCCGCTTTGCGGGTAAACGTGATGAGCAAGATGCGGCTGGGGTGAATACCGGACGCGATCAGCCAGGCGGTGCGGTACACGAGGACTTTGGTTTTTCCGCTACCGGCGCCGGCGATGACTAAAATGGGGCCTTGAGGGGCCTGAACGACAGCCAGTTGTTCCGGGTTCAGTTGCAGGGGGTCTGCGATGTTGTCTCGAAGGTATTGCGGGAGGGTCGTGGAGGGACTCTTCCTGCCCGTCGACGGCATTGAGGTGGCCCCGAACATGGCCAATTGTGTCATTGGCGGTCGGTCAGAACGCGTGTTCATCATATATAAATACGATCTGAGGGGAAGGGTGCGGGGGTACACGTCAACGATCATGGTTGGTGGCAGGTGCTACGGTGCTGTTTCCGTACGGGGAGTAGGGGTGTAGAGCCTGGTCTTGTAGCGGTCGGTGGGCTAGGCATGGGAATTACCTGACCAAGAGCGAGGGGTCCGTTACTCGTGGGTCGGGTTGCAGAGTCGCTGGGCAGACGGACTGTGCGGAGCCGTTCTTGATGGATCCGTAACAGGAGCGAATGGAGGTCCCGGAGTGTCTTGCGTTTGAGTTTCGGCAGGCTCTCTATTAAAAAATGCGTGGTCGACCGTACCGCCAGTGCTTCCCGTTTCCCTTGATCGGTTAATGTTAGTGTGGGGGTGATGGCTTTGAGTGTGCCTTGTTGATGAAGCCGTGCTAAGGCTTTGGTGATCGTTGGTACCGGGATTCCGATTCGATTCGCCAGATGTAGCGCAGTGCGTGACTGTGTGGGTAGATATTTGAGTGCGACCAGGATTTCTGGCTCGAGCAGCTCGATTACGCTACGCATCGGGAAGGCTTCTGTTGCGTAGCTGAGTGCGAGTTGATGTAAGAGCGTGACAGTGCGATCGGGTAGTAACCTACCGAAATCCTGGGTGGTTGTGGATGGCATGGCATATTCCTGTACGTGTTGTACTGCAACCATAGTCTCCCGTCTCATGCTTGTGATCCTGCATGACCCAGGAGTGGTTCTGCACCTGTCAAAAATGACAGATGGGGGGTGTATTTTTGACAGGTCAGGGAAAGTGCGATTGAGTGGGCCTCTGTCCTGAGAAGATATGGAAGCGTTGTGATCGGGGTGAGGAACCTCTTCCCGGAACGAGAGCCGCCGGGAAGAGGGTTTGTGCTGTAGCGTTAGTTGGCCTGTGCGTTTGAGGTCTTGCTCTGTGGTGGTTTGGGCTTGAGGTGACGTTGAAACGGAATCAATTCTCCGGTTGTGGACTGAAGGGTGTTGGTTAAATCGGCCAGCAAGGTCTGGGTTTGGCTGATGTGGCCTTGAATCAGCTTTTCATCTTCAATTGCGAGCGGTTTGGCTGCTACGATTTGGGCTTTGATGGATTCAATGAGTTTATGGATGGACTCAAAATTGCTACTCACGATTTGCGGACTGGCCAACCGCTGTTGTGCGGTTTGGGCTTTCTGTTCTGCTGATCGTGCATAAATCTGTGCAGCTTTCTTTTCCGATTCGGCGGTCTTCAGTTGTTCTTCCAAGATTCTCGTTTTGCTTGAGGTGGTCTGCAAGTCTGAGCTTAACTTCGTGATTCGGTCAGTGAGGGTTTTTACCTGCTGTTCGAGCGTCTTTTTGGTTTGCCCCGCCTTTTTGTCTGCGAGCACGTCGAGGTCCTTCGTCAGCGAATCGAGTTGCTCCTGGAGGGAGTTTTTATCGTTCCGTGTGGCCTCGAGATCGCCTTCTAATTGGGTGGTTGTGCGTTGCATCGAGGTGACTTGTGCAGAGAGGGATGTAATGCGTTGGGTCAACTCTTCAGCTGCAGCGGAGGAGGGGAGGGACGCGTTAAAGGCATGTTGGATTTTTACATACAGCTCCTGCTGTTTCTGCTCTGATGCGTTGGTCAGATACAGCACATTGGCAGGACCAAGAATTCTGGCAAGATCGCCACTTTCGTACAATCCACGGAGCTCTGGAATCAATAGTTGTGCGGAATTGACAAAAGCCGTGCGTCCCTTGGCGAGTAATTGGTTACGCTCTTCGGGGGAGAGCTGACGCCGGGTTGCATTGGCCATGAGGGCTTGGAGACGTTGTTGTTCGGTAAAGACTTGGGTGCAAGGGATGTCGACATAGCCGAGTACTTCGGCGATATCCCATCGGTTATAGCCGTCGATTACATCATATTTCGATTTGGCTTGGACATATTCGACGATGATGGGTTGTAGGATACAGCGGGCTGCTTCGATGCTTGCGTGAAGGATCCGGCGTTCTTCCTCAGTTAACGGGCGGCTGAAGGATCGATATGTTGGGTTGCTGTCCAGGCGGTTCAAAGGAAGACGGATGGACGCTGGTTCAGTGTTGTGCATAAGAGGTGTCCTTTCTGTCGGTGGTAATCCGGGGATACTCATCAATGAGTTGAGCCAGCTGGGATTGCATGGCGCTGAGTTGGTGTCTGAGTGAATGGAGTCCGGAAAGGACTTCTGATTGCGTGGTATTCAGCGAGGTGTAAGGAGTGGCTACGGTATGCACCGAGTCTGAAAGATACCGCATCGGAATAATCTGGGTTTGTCGGTTCTGGTCAGTCTGAAGTGGGGCATTGAGGTACCAGACCGAAGGGGCTGGTTTGAGAATCTCCTGGACGACTGATGGTAAAAACTCTTTACGCACCTTAGTCCAGCGATAGATGGTGCTTTTTGAGTAGACATGTCCGAGTGCTTTGAGAACAGAGCGGAACTTGTATATGGTGAGAAAGGATTCGCCGACTCTCAACGTGTCTTTGGGAAATTCCACTTCGAAGAGCTTGATGATGTCTGAGTTGGCTGTAAGTTTCATAGCTTGTCCTGGGACTTATCTTAGAGATGCAGCGGTAGAATAGGCTTCATCCCTGTTGGAACACTCAACCTCGTCATCGTATTCCAAGGGCTCAGGAACCAAGGTGGGATTCTGGATTCGGGTCTTGAGTCCGAATTGGCTGATGTATGCCTTGAACTGACGATATCGTGTCATGGGAATCCGGGTGAGGAAGACATCTCGCTTTGTATAGAGATCGACGACACTCGTGTCGTCTTCGCTCGATTCGTCGGAAGACAATGCCTGTGCCGCTAAGAGGGTGTTAAGCGGTGTGGGAGTTTGTGTTAGGGCTGGTGGTTGGTCGTAAATGGAGAATTCACGAACGGCGTAGCCTTGTTGTTGAATGAGAGTTTGCACCCGCAAATAGTTGCGGCGGGGAATCGTGACAACTAGCGAGCCGGTCCCATCGAAAATATCGACAACGATATCATCGCCGTTGTGGATGGGGCTCCATTCAGATTTGGTCGTGCCGGCGTCTATTGGATGAGTTGGATCATCATAGTACACATTGAGTGAGCGTACGCGGGTGGTGAACCCGCGAGCTTTTGCGGCGGCGCGTCCAGTTTTCTTGTATTTACTCCAGGGGATTGAGACGCGAACGGCGCCGTGTTTATCGAGAATATCGACCACTTTGTCATCGCCGTGGAAACGGCTCTGGAAATGCCGACTGATATGCCACGTCAAATAGGTTTTGAATTGCATCTGGATGGCACGTGCATGGACCCAACTGTTACAGGCTGAACGGACGCCGAAAAACGCTTCTTGGAGCAAGTCATCTGTGTCGTACATCGGATCGAGGTTGCGGAAGCGGTTGGCGACGTGTCGGATCACACTTTTGTAATCTTCCATGATGCGATAGAGAAAATCGTCTGATCCGGAGAGTAGCAGCTCGTCAGATGGTGGGAGCGATGACATATGAACCAAATCCTTTCTGGGTCGGGATGGGGTTAGGTGTCATGGCGTCTTTTCATCACATCGTCGTTGAAGATGGCGGATTGTAATGAACTTCTGGAAGTATTACAAGATAGTCATAAAACGTTACGCTCATGAGTATACCGAGACACTAGGGTGGACATAATTGCGTTTAGATTATGGAAAACAGGTCGCGAATGACGTTGCGCGCGGCATGACTAATTTGTCATAGTAGGACATCAATGATGTATTACGCTTCAGCGGAGAGAGATGGAGCCTTCTGACCAGGACACTTTAGAGACATTGCCAGAGGAATCCTTTGCGGCCATATTGAGGCGGATCTTTCGGTCCAGCGAATTTACGTCTCAGGATGCGTTTGCCAAGGCCATAGGGGTTACGCAGAGTCTTGTTAGCCGCTATCTTTCGAGTAAGGGTGATCGGCTCCCTTCTCCGAAACGAATCCGACTGATTGCGGAAGTGTGTGGTAAGACTCGAGAATTACAGAAGCGCTATGAGCAGGCGATGCTTCAGGCGCGGGCCAAGCACGAGTTCCCTGGTCTTATTTCTTCCGGAGACGCTGTAAGATTGCTGCCGCCAGATCGATTCACATCGGAATTTCGTGATCATGTGCGACAAGATTTGTCCCACTGGCCACGTCGCCGGTGGAGAGCCCTGGTTGAAGCCGAGGGGCTGACGTGGCGTATGGTCCAACGCATGCTTGATGGCAGAGGGGTGCTGAGTTTGGATCACGTGCAAGCGTTGGCCCGGGCGCTTCAGGGGAATGTGGAGGTGTATTTGTTTTTAGTGGGCGCGCCAAGCGATCGATTTTATCGGGTGATCGCGGGGCAACAGCGGTTAATGAGTGATTTGTTATCCTTACCCACGTCTTCACGTAAAGATTTGCAATCGGCGCTACGACGGTCGTCGCAACAGGGCCTGCACAACTCCACGGTTTCACGCCCTTCCGCTCGGAAGGGCAATGCTTCGGCTTCCCCGTCAAAGCGGTTAGACCGCGGCCGGTAACGGGACGGCTTTCATCTCGCGTCGTTCGAAGGCGCTAAAATCTCCTCGATCAATTTGATTGATCAGCTCGGATGCCTGTTTCTTGGTGTAGCTGCCAATGATGGCGTCGACCACGTCGTCGGGGATCTGGATAGCCCGTGTCTTCGAGAGGATGCGGTTGCGTTGGGCTCCTGTGATGTGGTCCGGCCGTAGCGGTGTCACTGGCGCGGGCTGGGTGCTGGACGATGCACCGCTCTGTGGCGGAGTGTATGTTGCGTGAGTGACCAGTGGCTGTGCGGGTGCTTCAGCCGGTGCCGCTGGGGTCTGGACGGCATCAGTCTCGGGCTTGGGCGGGACAGTCGACGCTGAGGCCTCGTTGTTGGCCGCGGTGGGCTGCTCGGTTGAGGCGTCGGGACCCGTGGGCGGAGAGGCGGGCTCATCGGTGGCGGTTGCATGGCCGTCAGTCTCTGCCGGGTTTTTCCCGTCAATGGTAATGATGGCGCCAGTATCGTGTTCGGGGTTCACTTGTTCTGGGTCCTGGACTTTCCATCTGCGCGTCGGGAGGAGGAGTTCGTGTTTGCGGGCTCGCAAATCTTGGAGTTGTTCCTCTGTGACGTCGAGGGCGAGTTCGAGCGGGTAGGTCTTGCGGTGATACCCCTTGGGATAGATATCGCGCGGTACACGGCGCAGCTTCATGGGGATCATGGCGAAAAATCCAAGCAACCCTGCATCGGGATTGTCGTCCGGTGCCAACATATGGAGAAACGAGTTGATGTTGATGATGGACATCAGACTGCTCGTGTCGATTTGATAGACCCCAGTTTGGTTGACCTTAGGCAGCATGACGAGGAGATGGGCACGCTGCTTACAGCCGTCGCCGAGGAGGTTACACGGGCATTCCGTCGATTGCATGCTGAGTTTCTGGGGATCCCATCGCATGGCTTCCCGGCCGTTTCCTGAGCAGAGGAGACGCTTCCCGCCGCCATAATACTCATAAGCTTGGGGGAAGATGACGCTACGGTCATTGACGGGGAAGAGGATGTCGAGTTCAGTCGGTTTATCTGTGTTGTAGATTCGTGAGACCTCATGAGGGACATGGAAGAATGCGTCTTCTTCCGGATAGGACTTGTTCGAATGGGTATTGTGATTAACGTGGCCAAGGCGGATCCGCCCTAAGCGCGGGATGCGTCGTTCATCACTTAAGCCGATGATGCTGACAAATCGCCGTTTCTGTGGAGTTGGGACTGACGTTGCTGTGTCCATGGTCGTGTGCTCCTTCTGGAAGTAAGTGTCGTGTGTCCGTGCAGGTCGTGCTAGGCCGCAGATTGGTGCGTGCAGCTTGGGATGGTGGGTTGCGCAGTCGGTGGTCGACGTCGTCCCGTTTTCTGGGCTTTGGGCGGCTTGGGGCGTTTGACCGTCAATTTGAGGGTGGGAATGGTTTTGGAATACGCTTTTTTGAGACCTTTCGGAAGTCGGTCCTGGTCGACCCGTTCCTGACTTGATTGTGTGATCGTTACCTCGAGATTAGGAGCCAGAGCGTGGTTCGCCTTCAAGACGGTAAGTTCTTTGATCAGTGTGGTTTTGAGTTGTTCCTGTCGCTGTTTCTTGGGTTTCAATTCTTCTTCTAAGGTGAAGAGTTCTGAGGCGAGGGGAATCAACGGTTCCGGGAGGAGGAGTTCACCCGTCAGCACTGGAGGTTCGTATCCTTCCCAACAGGGCTCTTGGTATGGGCAGTACACACAGCGGATGTCGTCGTCATTGTCTAATCGAGCGGGGAGTGTGCGTGCAGCTATGTGTTGGTCGGCGAGTCGAAATTTGTCAATGGCCTGCGCATAGAGCCCAATATAAGTTTTGTTGACCATGCGCTGTTCGAGTCCTGGGGCATACGTGATGACCGGAACCGAGAGTTGGTCTAAGTCGTAGTTGTAGCGGAGTTCGAATTCGAGATAGGCGCTCGTGTCTTTGTTTTTTATGAGCAGTCCGCCATCATCAATTGGAATCCCTTCTTCGTGGAGACCTCTGAAATAGAACACCACTTGCGTGAAATAATCGAGTGGTTCTTTGTCACCTTCCCAATACCGTTTGAAGATGTGTGAGACCACCCCTTTGTGTTCACCTAAATGATCCTGCTCGAAGAGATCTCGCCCTAAATAATCCAAATGTCCGTGCAGTGTGGTCGCAGGAATGATGCGTGGTTGACCATTGTTAGGTGGGCAGACTGAACAGGTGTAGCTGGGGCACTCGGAACGCCAGGGAAGCGCCTGATTAAGGTTGATCGGCCGCTGCTCGCTGTGAATCTGTAACAGCGTATGCTTGAGGACGTCGATGGAGACCTGCTCATGAGCGCTTCCATCTTCCAGCACCATAGCTAACCGGGCTCCAAACGGTGTTCCTTCGACGTGTAGTCCCTTGTAGACGAGTTGTCGGAGACAGCGTTCGGGGCCAGCCATTGAGGGGCGCGGTCGGTAGGTGCTTTCGGAAAGGCCCATTTGGGCGGCGCCGTGAATCGCTTCAATGAACATGTCCAACCTCATTGGGATGATGGTGAATGTTGAGTGCAGGTCACTCACGTTGATTCAATTTGAGTGCGTGGGACTATGGGACTAGGGGTGTTCCCATGGTCCCATTTCCAGTTTGTGGGACTATGGGACTAGGGGTGTTCCCATGGTCCCAACATGGTTGTGATGTCATGAAATAATCCGCTTACTCGTAATAATGTTGTGGAGGTTAACAGATGGAACAGACGGCGGAATTACTGACAGAACACTCTGTGGTAGTAGAAGGGACTGTCACCGGATTAGGTCGGATGCCTCGCTCAGCGTCTTCGCGTGTGACACTCAATCGCCGATGGATGGTGATTGTGCCGTCAGGGGTCTCTGATCTCTTCGCTGGAATGCGGGTGCGTGTCCATGGAGCATGGCATCACGGGGCACGGCGCCGTTATCTCTTGGCTTCATCAATCGAACCCATGGAGGCGCTTCCTGCACTGCCCATTGAGCGGCTTAGTGGGGCTTTGCTGGAAACGCCTACGCCGACTGAGGACCAACGTCGTGTGTTGGATCTGTTGTCTCCAGCGCTCAATTGGTTAGTGACGGCTGGTCTCAAGATGGTCGCAAAGAAGTTGGCTGAGCTCAAAGTTCGTAAGGCGGAACAGATCGCCGGCAATCCCTTTTCTTTGGTGAAGCGTCGGCTATTGAAATTCGAAGTGACGGAAATGTTGCACCGACAACTACAAACCGACCCGTGGCATCTGGGACGGTTGCAAGCTGGGACGACGGAGGTGTTGCGGCGCGCAGAGAAAAGTGGTCGTGCGCGACTGACTCGAACGGAACTGATCGAGCGGATCACCACGTTACTGGCCTTGTCGGGTGACTTCGACGTGGATTGGACGGCCGTGTGGCGGTCTTCGCTTGTCGCTCGTGACGGAGAGTTTTACTGTTTGCCGAGTTGGTATCACCAACGACGGCAAGCGTTACAAATGCTTCGTGTGAATCAGTTGACGATGACGCTGAGTATCCCGGAGGGGTACGAAGAATTGCTGCGTCACCGCTATAGTGTGATAACGGGAGCTGCCATGAGTGGAAAAACCACGTTAGTGCGAAATCTGGCCTCAAGTTGCCGGGCAGCGGGGTGGCGCGTGGCGGTCACAGCAATGACAGGCAAAGCGGCCAGTGTGTTAGGCGAGGATGCGCAGACGGTGCACCGGTTGATTGGGTTTGGTCCATTGGGATGTCGCAAAGAGCCGTTGAAATTAGATTTGCTCATTATCGATGAAATCTCGATGATGACGTGGCCGATTCTGGTATCTGTGTTGCGGGTCATGCCGGGGCAGATTCTATTTGTTGGCGATCCTCGTCAGTTACCTCCGGTGGAAGGCGAACCGGTTCATCGAGAGTTGCTTGCACTCGTGCCGGTCCATGACTTGGGAGTGCGCCCTCAGGCTCAGGTTGAGGTAGTGCGTCATTGGTCCGAAGCCCATTTACTCACTAATCTCAAACGTTTAGTTCGTCGATGTCATGAGGAGGGAGGCGACTGGCAGGTCCTCTCTCCGGTCAAGCGCAGTCAGTTAGGGACACAGGCGTTAAATCTGTTTCTGCAGCGCGTCATCAATCCGAGTGGAGCTCAAATAGGCGGTGGCTATCGTGTGGGCGATCGCGTCATTGTGATTCGGAATGATTACGATGGAAGTCGACCAGTATATAACGGACAGGTTGGGCGTGTGCAGGGCGGTAGTGAGAACACTGTGGCTGTCGAATTAGCAGGAGGAGCACACGTCCACGTGTCTACGAAAGATCTCGAATTAGCCTATTGCCTGACGGTTCATAAGTCACAAGGGAGCCGATACGATACGGTGGTCTTTGTGATTCCCCCTGTGGCTGCCGACTTTGCGCGCGATGAACATATGCAGTATGTCGGAATGACTCGTGGCCGGCAGAAAACGGTGTGCTATGCGCTTTAGGCGAGGCATCCGATTAAGTGCGAAGTATGTGCGCACAGTGATGCGAGTTCCGACTACATCGGCGAAGAATAAAGCGGTTCGCCCACTAGTGTCTGCGGAGTATTGGGAGCAGATTGATCAGATGCGACGGATCGTGACTGCCTCGGCGCCGTGGCGCCAGGTACCGGGAGTGCATCTCCGAATGACTGGTCAATTGCCCTCAGGGAAAAACAGAATGGGCATTCGGATGGATCTTGAACCGGCGCTGAATGACGACGGGAAGATTGTGGAATTGCCGAAGGTGAGAAAGCATTCCAGGCAACGGTTTGCAGGGTGGCGTGATGCGAGATTGAAAGAACTGCTGCCACAATTGCATCAATGGTCTGGGATTATGCCCTTGAGGGTGCCCATGATGCTGTACGTGTGGTATTGGCCGTCGGATCGGCGGATCCGTGACCGATCGGGCATGTTAGACGCGATATTTCATGTGTTCGAACGAGCTGGAATAGTGTCCAATGATGGACTAATTGAAGATCCCATTTGGCGTACGATGGAGCTTGATCGTCGGTCTCCGCGAGTGGAGCTGGTGTTGCGACCTCTGGTGTCGGTTAGCCCAGTTATCGATGAGCATGTGGGGAAGTTGCTGTCGGGTTGTCCCTGCTGTGCGTTGCCGTTCGCGTCGTAAGGGCAAGTGAGCCTGTCTTCCGTTTCTTCTCCGGGTAGTCCTCCCTGACTTATCTCTGGCCGTTCGTTGTGCTTGGAATCGTCTCTTCCATGTGAAGTCGGTGTGCGTGTGAATCCCTTGCGGTGCCCCCTGCTCAGTTCGTCGTATGTAATAGCTACATACGCTGTGTGCATGCCAACCATGTGAGGTCATCGTATGTGGAAGACACTGTGTGCTGCGGTGGTGCTGTGGGGAGGAGCTGTTTCGATAGGTTGGGCGCAAGTCTCGCCGCTCAATTTGTCGCCTGGCTATCCGACGCAATTGGATGATGCGTATCCGGTCAACCCGCGATATGTGGTCGCCCAGGGCGCATTTCGGTTCGACAAGATGGAATCGGCAGAAGCTCGATTGCGTCAGACGTTCGAGGTGCGATGGGGCGCTATGCAGGGCATGGAAGTGTTTGCGAGCGGAACTACCACTTGGGGGCCGCTCCATCCTGGCACGTTGGATGATCCTCGTGCCGTGCGTGTGGGGTTGTTGTATCGCCTGCTCGTGCAACAGGAATCCGTGCTGATCATTCCGAGCGTGGCGGTTCGATCGACAGTTCAGGTGCCTGTGACGGGTTCTTCGCAGATGCCATCGATCCGTATGGAACTCCTGGCGTCTTGGGATTTGGGCCATGAATTGTGGGCGCATGCCAATGCAGGGGTACAGGTGGCACCAGAGGGACGTCTTGGTCTCCACAGTGCTGGGCAACCGACGATTTGGTATGGGCGAGCTGGTGTAGTTCGGGGCCTGATTCCGAATCTGGGAATCGTGGGCAATGTGACGTATGGGCAAGATCCGACGGCAGCGGGTGCCTTCGTCTGGACGCCAGAGGTCGGATTGATGTGGGGGATTACAAACGATTGGATCCTCACAGTCGGAGCCGGGCACGACTTTGGGTCATCGTCGTTGAAATCGGTTGTGCGCGGGAATATCGGCTTGTCGTGGGTGTGGTGAGTCGAGTGAAGCAAGGGGGGTAGGGATGACGACTGCGGTGGTGCCGGCCTCTGAGGAAGAACTGATCGATTTGGCAGCGGGCACGTATGGGGCAATCCTTCGAAGTGGTCGCGAGATGTTGCGCTTGAAGTTTGAACTAGGACGTTTGGTGACCATTCATCTACAGCGCCACACCTATGCACATGCCGCCGTGACGACATTAGCGAAATCCATCAGTGGGGCTTGCGGGAAGGTCATAGTCCCGCAACGGCTGTACGAGGCAGCGCGGTTTTACGACACGTTTGGTGGGCAGCTGGAGCGGGTATGGGAGTTGGAGCGTCGGCTCTCGTATCCCCTGACCTATACCTTCCTGATTCGGTCGATTATTCCGAAGGTCCATGAGGGGAATGCGTGGAACCCAGAAGAGTGGGAGTTGTACCAGGACCACCAATTAACTCGCCTCGAAAAGGCTGTACACGAAATCGAGTCATTAAAAAGGAAGGTAGAAGGGCCTGGAGGGAGGACGGTCAGCTCGGGTGAGCCTATGTCGCTGAAGGAGGAGTTGGGATCCGTTAGCCAGGTCAGCGCGGTGGAGCCTTCGGCTGGCGTGCTGACGATTTGTGAAGACAGTGAAGGATATCAACGCTTTCGTGTGACGACATTAGTGTCAGCCATCGTGCAGTACTGCCAGCAACTTGAGGCTGTGCAGGAGTTCCTCTCGGAAGTGGATCGCCAATCGCTGAGTGGTGTGGTGCCAATTGTGGACAAATTGGTGGGTCGGTCGCTTCAGGAGGCTGCGGCTTAATCGTCCGGGGCTGTGGGGGGCGTAATAGCTAGGTAACGCATGATGATGGCTGTTTGAGTTGGACTGCTCAACCGGAATCAGTGGAGGGGGCGTATGGCAACGATGGAATTTAATCTGATGGATGTCTTGATCGGAGGCAGCCTCGCGATTGGGTTGGTGTTTCTGGTCGATTTTATTCGTCGCCGGATTCGGGCGGCATAATCGCACTGGGCGTACGGCGTAGAGGGGACATGATGGTTGAGCTAGTAGCAGCGACAGTATTTTGGTGCCAGAACACCATGGCATTCGAGTCTGGTGTGGCGAAGTTTGAATCTGGACCGGCATGGATTGCGGGTCCATCTCCCCTCTGCGAGCCCTATACGTTTCTGTCTCCGGATGGAAGCAGGCTAACCACTGAGAAGCCTCGTGTTCGTCCAGAAGGGGGAAAGCCGCAGGCTGGATTGATTGAACGAGGGCTGAGACCTGCCGCGCTCCAAGGGGAAAGTTGTAAAGCGGTCTATCGCCTAAAAACGGTCGATATCACGTTTCCGAAAGATGGCGTGGAGTTGACCAAGGAACAGGAAGGTCAATTGGCATCGCTATTGATTGAGAAACCTGAGGGATTTTCTGTTGCTCGGGAAGCTGAATCGACGGAGGGACGTAATACAGACAAGAGACGTGACGTGCGGGTAGCCGCGGTGCGGTCCTATCTTGAACGCATGTTGGCGACCCGTCCGAGCATTACGGAGGAGCACCGGCTGGTGAGCAATCGACCGAGCCCTGGAGCGACCGTGACGGTGACAGCGATCTATCGCGGTGATTGTCGCGATCGTAAGGGTGGACCGATCGAAGGGCGCCAGGCTGGTTCAGGATTGGTGGGACTGACTGAACGGAGCAAGGAGGGAGCACCGTGAGGAAGTAACTAAGCCCGAATCACATTTTGTTTGGCGATTGAGGTCTACCGAGTTCAACCAATCACCCAAATGTTTGTGAGGAGGTCTGTCATGAAGGATCGTATGAAGTTGTTTATGGCGCTGTTTGCTGTGACTTTCGTGTTTTCGTCCGTGGCGGCGTTTGCCGGAGCGGATGTCACGTTCGCCCCGCTGGTGGCGACGGTAACAGGCTGGTTGCAGGGGAGCCTCGGAACCCTGTTGGCCCTGTTCGCGGCCCTGATGGGCGTCGGTTCCGCGATCCGTGGAAACTGGATCGGGCTGGCGGCCGGCGTGGGTGTGGCGATGGGGGCGTTCTACCTCCCCAACATCATCCCGACGATCACCACGGGCTTGATGTAATGGTCGACGGGGCGGGGAGTGATCCCCGCCCCATTCTTTTAGGAGACAGCAGGCGATGGTCAAAATCCCTCGATACATTGATACCCAACCGCAGATCCTTTGGTGGGAGCTGGATGAAGTGATCTTGCTGGTTTTGTCGTTGTTCGCAGGGATCATGACGAGACAGCTGACGTATTTCCTACTTGGCGGATTCATTGCGACGTACTTCGTCACGAAGCTTAAGAGCGGCAAGAGTAAGGGCTATGTCTTTCATTGGTTCTACTGGTTGGGGATACCTTCATTTCAGTTCCGTAGTCTGCCGCCCGGTCATCGGCGAGAATTTCTAGAATAGCTATTGGCTCAATACTGGATAGGAAGGTGTGTATGAAGTTTGATCTGTTTGCTGATCAATTGGCTGACTCGAGAGTGAAGTCCATGGTCTTCATGGGGTTGTCAGTCATCCTCGCGGTGGCGTTGGTAGCGAACGGTTTATTCCGGGGCTCAACGGTTGTCGTCATGGTGCCGCCAGAAGTCGATCGAGAGATGTGGGCGGCGGGGAATGTCGCGTCTCCGGAGTATATGACGAAAATCGCCATGCCGCTGGTTGCCTATCTGTCCAATGTCCATCCCGATTCGGTGGAACTGAGCTTTAACGCGTTTATGGGGTATGTGGCACCGGAAGTCGCTGGGGTCATACGAGAGCGGCTTAATGCGGACAAGCGGTATGTCGTGGCTCGCCAAATGTCTCGCGCGTTTTATCCAAAGTCGGTTCAAGTGGTGAAAGATGAAGTGACATTGATCGGACTTGAGAAGCGATTTATCGCCGGAACGATCGTGGCGGATTCGGACAAACGGTATTACCGGTTAAAGATCCGGATGAATAACTGGAAACCAGAGATTGTCGCGTTTGATGTGGGCGTTCCTGAAGATACCGGGGCGGCGCCGGCGGATATGAAAGGGTAGTGGCGTTGTGTCGTCGGAGAGGGAGGGGAAGATGGTGAAGTGGGGTATGCGAGATGGTGGCTCCATGATGTTGCGGATGGTGATGGCTTCAGTATTGGTGGTGGCCCTCGCTGTTCCGGCGTTTGCGACTCAACGGGTACAGGTTACCGATGACAGCCCGATCCAGATCGAGGTGTCCTCACATCAATTAACCCTCATCAAACTTCCCTCGCCTGTCCAACCCAACGGATTGATGACAGTTAATCCAGCATTCGAAATCCGGGCCAACGGGCGACATGTCGCGATAGACACGAAGAATACGACGGCTCCAGGCGATTTGATCGTGATGACTGAATCGCAATCGTATGTGTTTCAGGTCACGCCCAAGCTGATGCCAGCAGACATGATCGTGGTGGAAGATTTACGGGTGCCGGCGGGGAACGGGAAGCCGGATGCGGATCCGGTTCGTCGCGCAGATTCGTATGCGGGAGCCAACGTGGAATTGATTCAGCAGGTCGCGCAAGGGACGCTCCCCCGGTCCTGCGTACAAATGGAAGTCCCGAAGGAAGCGTATCCAAAATGGATGGAACTTGAGGTGGTGAGTGGTTGGGAATATCGCTGCCAGCTCTATACGGTGCGGACGTATGAACTCTATAACGGAAAACCTGCCACGCAGAGTCTTCGGCAAACGGAATTCTTTACGGGACAAGAATTGAGCATCGCGTTGGACCGTACGGTGATTCAGACCGGTGAAACAGCACTGGTGTATATCGTGACCTATTCACTGCCGCCGAAACCTGACAAGAGCACACGTCGCATTGCATCGCCGGATCCAGACGCGGGGAAGGGGAATTAAGATGGTCCCAGGACAAGGCGGGCTTGGAGATAAATTGCTGGGGAAGGCGCAGGCCGAGCGCAATCCATTCGGTACCGGTGGTGGAGGCTCGGGGAGTTGGAAGTTTCTGGTGGTTGGGGCGATCCTTCTCGTTGGCGTAACAGCAATGTTGCAAACCCTGCGTGCTGATCCGACCCCAGAACCAGTGGGGATTACTGGGAAGCCGGCAAGTAAGCCAGCCACACTGACGGCCACAGCGGATAAAGAGGCGTGGTTAGGGGAAGCCGCGGGCCGGGTCAAGAACATGGAAATACGAGAGCAACAGCTTGAGCAACAGGTCAAGACAATGCAGGAGGATTATCGTCGGAAGACCGACGAGTTGGAAAAGCAGGTCAAAGCGATGCAGACACAACCGCCCGGGAATCCGAGAATGACGGGCCTAGCCCCGTCGACTCAGGTTGCTGTGCGTCAGGGGATTACGCCTCCTCCTGCAGCATTACCGGCCTTGCCGCCGACAGGGCAACCTGGTCAGCCAGGTGTGGTGAGGACTGGTGGGGCGATGCCCGCGCCTGGGCAAATTGGGTACGCTTCTGATTCAACATTTATTCAACCTCCCACGAGCCGTATTCGCGTGATGACGCCTGATCCGTCGATAGCTCAAGGGACGAATCCATCTCAGAAATACTGGATTCCTGTTGGAACCATTATGCCGGTGAAATTGCTCACGGGGTTGGATGCCCCAGGCAAGAGCACCTCCATGGGGGCGGAAGCTCATCCGGTCCTGATGTTTGTTGAGGACATGTCATCGCTGCCGAACAATATCCAAATGGATATGCGGGAATGTTTCATCCTGGGTGAGGGAGTGGGCGATCTGTCGGAGGAGCGCGCGAAGATCCGAACTCGCGCCTTGTCGTGCATTAAAGAGAAAGAACAACAGGCTATCGAAATTCCTATCCATGGGATGGTGACGGGAGAAGATGGAAAGGTTGGCTTACGCGGCCCGGTTGTCACGCGCGAAGGGGCGTTATTGGCGAAAGCTTTGTTGGCCGGGTTCGTGAACGGTATTTCGCGCGTGTTCATGCCTTATCAGCAAGGATTTACGATCTCGAATAGTCCTGCGCAGGCTTTTAATTTTCCTGATCCACAGAAAATTGGGATGGCGGGTATCGCGGGAGGTATGGGCGGGGCGGCTCAGACTTTGGCGCGGCACTATTCTCAGCTCGCGAAGGATATTTATCCGATTATCGAGATTGATGCAGGTCGTCAGGGCAGTGTCATTATCACTGAGGGGCGTTCACTGCCGGATACGCCCAATTAGAAGGAGGCTTGTGATGCAACGAGTGGGGACGGGGTTCGTAATGGCGTGCATGGGTTTACTGATTATAACGTCAGTGGCTGTGGCACATCCGACTCTGATGGATTCTGAATCAAGTAAGGCACGCATTGCCGTGATGAAAGCTTTTCCGGGGTCGACCATTCGTGATTGGCAGCCGGCGGCGATTCCAGGGATGTATATGTTCACGCTGAATGCCGATGAACGGGTGTTCTTTGTGGATGAGTCCGGTCGCTACCTCTTAGCGCAAGCTGCGTTGTTTGACATGGAGACACAGCAGAATGTCACTCAAGGATTTCTCTTGGCGAAACGTCGTGAGCTGTTGGCGGCCGTGCCGTTGAACGATGCCATTCTCTATGTGCCGGATCAACTCGCAGAGGGGCAAAAAGCCACTGCGCCTGTGTTGGTATTCGATGACCCGGATTGTCCGTTTTGCCGCGAGCTCCATCCTGAAGTGAAACAACTCGTTTCGTCAGGTGTGCCGGTGGCGGTATTCCTCCATCCCGTGGAGCGATTGCATAAAGGGGCTACGCGGAAGTCCATGAACATTTGGTGTGCGGAGCGCCGGCAAGACATGATGGATTTAGCGCTCACTGGTAATGCTGTCCCAGAGGTGGCGCAGCCATGTGACACCCCGATCGACCGGAATTTGCAACTGGCCAGGCGATTGGGCGGTGGACCGACACCTTACATTGTGTTGCCGGATGGGCGCACGGTGGCGGGGAAAAAACCTGCAGCGGAACTGCTCTCTATGTTGGGGCTACCACCTACCGTGGCGCAACAACTTGGGCAGGAGGGCCGATAGGACTCATGCACTGTGATGGGTTGAGGAGAATGGAGGTTCGCGATGACTCGTTCGTTAAGAGGTAAGGCCGGGTTGGGGTTGATCGCGCTGACGCTGTTGTTGTCGGCGTGTGGCCACTACAAGACGGATTTCAACTGTAAGGGTTTTCCGGAATCTGGGTCTTGTCTCCCGACGAGCGAAGTCTATAAGCGTCGGCACGAACAACTCACGAAAATGAAAGCGGAAGGGAACGAGGCGCAAGCGACACCGAGCGGGAGCGGTGCTGGGGCGGCAGCAGACCGCGTCGCCGCGGTAGCCGGACAGGCCGAGGTCCATCTGGGTCAGCCCAATATCACCGCTCCCAAAGTCATGAAGGTGTGGATCGCACCGTGGCGCGATTCTAGTAACTTTCTCCATGAAGCATCTGTTGTGTATGCGATTGTCCAGCAGTCGGACTGGACTTACGGTCGCGCCCCCAAAGGGGTCGCGCGTGGGAGTAAAGGGCCGAGCATCTTTGCTCCACGTATGACGCCGGGGTTGGTGGAAGGACCTGGAGCCTCACAGCGTGCCCTGAATGGGGGGCAACCGATTCTTGCGACGCCTCCTCCACCGGTCACTGCTGCCCCAGCACGTCCTCCGATGCCTGCGCAACAAGTTCCAGCGGGGCATGCGGCTGGCGTGCCAACACAATTAAATGGATCGCAGGATCCCTCCGTGATCCTTCGCCAATTACAGCAACAGGTTCCATCGATGGCCGGATCTGCTGGCACCTCAGGCGGGGTGCCGCCATCGGACTCCGAACCGTCTATTGAAGAGATGCAAGATCGGATACAAGGACAACGAGATCAAATGTATCAATAAAGAGGCGAGCAGAGAGGCGCGTTTGTCATGGCTATTCCCTATAACTTAATGAAAGAAGCTTTAACCCGATTTCCATTGAGTGATTTCCTGACCTATTCCGCTTTCGATGAGGTGCGTCATGTCTATCGCTTGTCAGATGGACGAGTAGGCGCGATTTGGGTCATGCCTCCCTTGGGCTCATTAAATGGGGCCGCAGTGAAAGGGTTAGAGGGATTATTCTCGCTCGATCTGCCGCAAGGGTCAACGATTCAAGTGGCCATGCATGGGTCGCCGGTTATTGAGCCGATTACTGAACACTATACGGCGATGCGCAATCATGCTGGCCAAAGTTCTACGCCGTACCGTGACGCGCAGACGATGGAGAATTTTATGTTGCGGGCACGGGATACTCGGCTGATTCAAAGCACCGGGGTACGCCCTCGTGACCTAAATGTCTATGTGAGCGTCGGGATCCCGCTTGAAAATGAGCTGAATGACGGCATGCGTCTGGAGTTGATTTGGGAGAAGCTCAATGGGATCGAAAAACTCCTTGAAACCTGTGGATTCTTCCCACAACGGGTAACGGCCTATAACCTCCTCTGTTTGCTCCATCAATTATTGAATCCTGGACATAGCTGGGCCGAACGGCCGGCGACCTATGATCCGCGCCAGCTCATCAAAAAACAGGCGATTCGGTACGACACCAAGTGTCAGGTGTCACCGACTTCAATCTTTCTTGATGGGCGTTTCGTGAAATGCCTGACCGTGCAGCAATTCCCAGAGCAGTGGGATGGGTCGCGGAATCGAGAATTGATTGGCAGCAATCTGCGGTTGCAGGACCAGATCACCTGTCCCTTTTGGATGTCGCTCAATGTGATGCGGTACAACACGGTGAAGGCGGGCGCAGAAATCACTCGCAATCATGTGCTGATCACGAATCAGGCGGTGGGGGGCATCACACGGCTCATCCCGATTATTGGTAAAAAGAAAGATAATTTCGACCTCATGACCAATGCCATGACGGAGGGGAATCAGCCTCTGGGCATGTATTTTCAGGTGCTGCTCTATGCCGAGTCCGAGAGTGAATTAGAGCAACATAGCCAAAGCGTGCAAGCGCTCTACCGGACTCAGGAGTGGATGCTGCAGGAAGATACGTTTATTAGCTTCCCCTTATTTGTCTACGCCATGCCGTTGTGTCTGACTCCTGACGTGCCGCTTGTTCGAAGTAAATTGCAGCGATTACACACGGTCCCCTCAAATGTGCCGGCTGAAATGGCTCCCGTGGTTGGGGATTGGAAGGGACTGGGCGCTCCGATCATGGTGTTTACTTCCCGATCTGGACAGGTGATGGGGCTAGATATTTTTGCCAATCCGGCCGGGAACTTCAATGTAGCCGTCGCGGCCAAAAGCGGCGCCGGTAAATCCTTCTGGGCGAATGAATTGATTCGGTCGTACCTCGGGACGCAAGGGCGTGTCTGGATGATTGATGCCGGAAAATCATATCAAAAGCTCTGTGGGCATCTGAAAGGGCAGTTCCTCCAATTTGCGACGAAACGGGATACGTTCTGTCTAAATCCCTTCACCTTGTTAGATATTCCTGTTCAAGGACGGACCGAAGCAGAAGTGAAGGATGAGCGGCAAGAGCGGGTTGCGATGGTCAAAGATCTCATGGCGCAGATGGCATCTCCTAGCAAGGTTCTGCCGGATCTCCAAATGTCTTGGATGGAAGAGGCAATTCTCACCGTCTACGAAAAAGTTGGGCCGGAGGGCTCTCCAAGTGATGTCAGCCAGGTGCTTCGAGAGATGGGCGATCAGCATGGGCGCAAAAAAGATCTCGCGGATATGTTGTTGCCCTTCTGTAAGGGCGGGAATTATGGCCGGATGTTCAACGGTCGTAACAACATCAATTTTGAAAGCGATTTTATCGTCTTAGAGTTGGATGGGTTAGATCAGCTTCCGGAGTTACGTTCGGTCATCCTGTTGCAACTGGTCATGAACATTCAATCGGCGATGTATTTGGGTGATCGCGGGCAACGCAAGATCTGCGGGATTGATGAAGCGTGGGATCTCCTCGCGCAAAAAGGTGATCAAGTGAGTAACGTCTCGGCCTTCTTCAACAAGGCCGTTCGCCGGGTCCGAAAATATAATGGGTCGTCTGTCGTGATCACACAGGGCGTGAACGATTTCTACGATGTCATGGGCCGAACCGGCCAGGCCATTCTCGAAAACTCCGATTATCTCTTCTTATTGATGCAGAAGCCTGAAAGCTTACTCAGCTTGAAGAAGCATGAGCGGCTGGTGTTGGGCAGTTCAGAGTTCGACTTGCTGAACAGTGTGCACCGCGGTGATGGCTACTCTGAGGTGTATTTCTTCGCGCCGACCGGTCGAGGGATTGGCCGGCTAGTGGTGCCTCGTGAAACGCAGCTGCGGTACACCACCAACTCGGATGAGGTGGCAAAGATTGAGCGGTTGGAACGTGAAGGGATGAAAACAGAAGAGGCGATCGCGCATTTGGTGGAACAAGAGCGGCAAGCGGCAGCTAAACGGGGGGTCAAGCAAGTGGCGTGAGATGGGGAGGATCGAATGACCGGGAGTCAAGCGCTGGCGGGAGTTTTGAGGCGTAAAACTGAATGGGCTGTCCGGGATGGATGGGCCAAACGCTTTGCCTTGGTCTTGGCCGGGTTGTCGATCAGCGCCTGTCTCGTGAGTCCTTGGTACGGGATTTATGTGCGTGATGATGAAAGCTTGCCGCAATACAGTTTCTTTATCGTCGACAAGAAGGCAGTGCCTAAACGCGGCGACTATGTCGCGTTTGAAATGACCCAAGCGTATGCCAATCGTGTGCGGCCACAGGGGCCGATGCGACCGTATGCGCGAGTGGGGAAGTTATGGCTCAAAGAGGCCTATGGGGTCACGGGGGATCCGATTCGTGTGGAAGGTCGTAGGATCTATGTGAACCATCGGAAAGTAGCGACGGTCATAGAGCGGGATATTTTTCGGCAACAGATTGAGCCGGCCGAGCTGCCTCCAGTGATTCCGGAAGGCTTGTATTACCTTGGGCTGCCACATCAACGCTCATTTGATAGCCGCGTGATTGGGTTGGTTGAAGCGAAGGATTTACGAGGCGTGGTATGGCCTATTTTTTGATACGACCGCTCCAGATCAAAGATGTGTCGCTTGCGCAGGACATTGTGGGCAACGTTCTTCGCGCAGCGTTAGTGCTGTGCATCTTATGGTATGCGGCTCAGCTGGTCTTACGGCCGATGCGGCCGGTCATGAAACAAGCTCCGGATACTCATTGGGTGGTCGTTGAGGGGAGGGCTGATCATGCGGCAGTGTAAAGGACGTTTTGTGATGACGGCGGTGTTGGGGGCGGTTGTCCTCTTGGGGTCCTCGAGTGGGGCACAAGGTCCATTACCCAATCAGTCGCCGGCAGTCTCTAAGCCTCCAGTTGCTCCCAAAGAGGCCGCTGAACGGATTCGCGAATATGCTCAGGAAATTCGGAAGCGTCAGGCGGCTGGTTTGCCGGTGAATACGATGCCGCCATCTTCGCCGGCGGTGATCAAAAAACGGGAGGGCATATATTATTTTGTCTCATGGTCTATTCCTGAGCCATTACTCAAAGAGTATATGCGGGAGGCGTTTCATTTGGGCGCCACAGTCGTGTTTCGAGGGTTGCTCGAGAACGACATGCGGATGACCGTTGATCGGACGAAGGCCATTGCCGTGGAGTTGGGCAAAGAGGCGCCTCATACCACCATCGATCCCATCATCTTTCGTCAATTGGGAGTGACAACGGTTCCGACGTTGGCGGTCGTCAATGGGCAGTCAGCGTTGCATGTCTCTGGAGCCGCGCATATGGAGGTGTTGTTGACACTGCTCGGCCGAGCAGATGCCACCGTGCAGCCGATTCGTGAATGGTACAACAATCAGCACCGGAGTTGGCAGCTGGGGGGGCCGGTTGAGGAGCCTCGTCCAGCCATGCCCGTATTGGCCGGACTTCGAAGAGTCCCAAGCGATCTAACTCGCTATCCGATCACTGAACAGGACATGGAGGAATTACTCAAGGAACGCGTGCGCCAGGTTGATTGGGCCAAGGTGCAACAGGATCTCAAGCAGCGCGTCAAGGATCGTTTGCATGAGGGGCCGAATCTTCCATTAACGCCTGCGCCAGCGTCTCGTGTGTTTACCGTCGATATCACGCAACGCTATGAGCACGACATCCCCAATCACGATGGATCGGCCGTGGTGGTGAAGGCAGGGACAGAAATCAACCCCCTTGTCCATGTCACCCTGCGTCATCGCTATCTAGTAATTGACGGGCGTGTTCCCGAACAGATCGCGTATGCGCGATCGATGATGAAGCAGGGGAGTTCAATCAAGGTATGGTTATCCGCCGGTGATTCGGACGAGGTAGGCAAGCAATTGCGGTGTCGTGTGTATTGGCTTCAACCGGATATGGTGAGTCGATTTCAGTTGGCCCATGTCCCGAGCGTGATCTCGCAGAATGGCCCCCTGTTGAAAATTGAGGAGGTTGCGTTGTGAAGACGATCAGGGACGCATTTCAGACCAGCACCGTCTGTGTGATTTTGATTGGCCTGGTCTTAGCTGCGAGCCTATTCGTCTTCATACCCTCCGATGCGGAGGCGTATTGCCCGAGTACGAGTATCTTGGCTGAAACGTTTGGCAAGACCTGTTGGGAATGCATCTTCCCCATGAGCCTCATCGGGACCACGGTGTTTAATCTCAGCGAGGATAGCGTTCGTCCGGCGTTAGGGCCGGGTCAATCGGCGGTGTATCCCCCACAGTTATGTGGGTGTATCTGCTTCACACCGTACATTTGCGTGCCCGGAATACCCTTTGGTGCGTTCTTCCCATCCCACCTGATGGAGGTCGTCCGAAATCCATTCTGTTTTCCCAGTCTCAACGGCCTGACGATCGGACCTAATCCGACGTTTATCAATCGTGGTCTTGTGGATGTCGCCCAGGACGATCCCGCACTCAAGATGTCCTATTACCATGTGCATTTTATCATTTTCCCGTTATGGGCGATGTTAGGGACGGGGATAAACATCATGTGTGCGAATCCTTCCTCAATGGGGAACCCGCTGGATATTGCCTATCTTTCGGAGGTGGATCCGGGGTGGGATGATGATGTGGTCGCCCTCCTTTTGTTCCCAGAGGCCGTCCTCTTCGCCAATCCCATCGCGACAGCAGCCTGTGCGGTCGATTCGGCAACTGCCAGTTTTGGCTTTCCCTTAGATCCGCTGTTTTGGTGTGCAGGGTCGTTCGGCAATATCTATCCACCATCAGGGTATACGTCAGGCTCATATAGTGGACAAGTGAAGCCGGCTGTCCTGGTGATGACGCGGGTCTTAGCGAAACTGTCTCGGATAGGGGCAGAGACGTGGTGGGCCGCCGATGGGTCGATGATTTGTGCGGATGTTCCGACGTTCTTAATCATCAAAAGCCAATATAAATTTCAACTCTTGTATCCGATCGCCAATTCCGATTCGACGAATGTCGTTGGGTGTTGCTCGCCCATTGGTCGGACGCAGTTGATGTGGGGATTGGCCAAAACCTATCCTGTTGATGGCGACGACTTTGTCTTTCTCCTCTGGAAACTCCAACGCTGCTGTATGTTGTGATTCCTGTGAACGCCAGCGATCGGCACAGGAGCCGTTTGGGTGGCGGTCCGGTCTGTTGTCGAGCCGTACGATCAGCGTCTTCCTACCCGAGAGCGTAATAAGAGAATTAGGAGGATTCTATGCGCGTCATAACGTGGTGGGGTTTGGTGTGTGCAGTTGTTCTGCTGCTGCCGGCAGGGGGGCGCGCGGACTACGATAAGTTATTCCAACCGCCACCACCAGACGGCACCGAGGAGTATCCAGAAGGCTGGAAGGGCTATTATTTCTATCAGGATCCTGGGTTATTTGATGAAGCACCCCAGCCTCAATCCTTGCCACCAACTCCAGCGATCCCGCTGCAACCGGAACACTTCCCTGATCAACTCGTGCTGAAAGAAGCACTGAAAAAGTTACCGGTCGAGAAGATCGATCTGCCTCATCTCCCCGCCGCGTGGCTGAAACTCCTCCTCACGGCCAAAAAAGAAGCCGCTCTAGATAAGCAGACTGAAGAGAGTTTGCTGAGTTACATCAAGGTGCATAAGGAGACCTTCAATCGGGCGCAACGCTTTACAGATATGTGGGCGTTAGTGATGTACACCCATCCGGAGCAGGACTTTACGTCATCGAATCCGATTTCGACGGCCGGGCATGAGATTTATGCGGAGAACAGGAAAGAGTCTGAGGATGAGTACCTGAAAGGGATGAAGGATAAGGTGGGGTTGTTCTTCTTCTTTACCTCAACCTGTCCCTACTGCCAGAAGCAGGCGAAGCTGCTGAAGGTCTTTAGTGATACCTATGGGCTGTCGGTGAAGGCGGTGACACAGGATGGTCTGCCCTTACCAGAGTTTCCTTTGGCAGTGAAAGACAATGGGATGGGAGAACAGCTTGGGGTCACGAAGGTGCCGGTAATCTTCCTTGCGATCCCCGACGAGCAGTTCCTGGTACCGGTCGGGACTGGGCTGATTACGATGGACGATTTGCGGGTACGCATATTAGCGATTCTGAAACATCGCAATTCACTAAAATCCCATCCACTGAAATCCTAATGAGGAGGGTTATGAGAAGAGGCATTGTCATCGGGATTATTTTGTTGGGATGGTTGCTGATGGCCGATCGGGCCCAAGCAGATATCAATGATTCGCTGCAGCGGATGTTTAATGGATGGGGGGGTGCGACGATGACGCGCCCTGGGGCGTATCAAAGTCAGGCTGGCGGGGCCATGATGGGCGGGGCGATGGGGGTCCGTATTCCGAATGAGACATTTAATTTATTGAATGTGGCACCGCCTCGGTTTTCTGCAGGATGCGGAAAGGTGGATCTGTATTTGGGTTCAATCTCCTTTCCTTCACTGAGTCGATTTACGGATCTCCTTCAGCAACTAGGGACGTCGGCGGTCTTGGGATTTGCGTTTCAGCTGGCACTTATGGAGCTGTGTCAGCCGTGTGAAAATATCATCTCCAAATTGGAAGCGGCTGTGCGAGCCATCAACGCGGCTGGTCGGTTGTCCCCGTGCCAGATTGGTCAAGAGTTAGCAAAGATCGCTTCGGGACAACCGAATGATTTGTCCCGAGTGGCCACGAGTATTCAAGACTCAGTGAAAGAAGTTGGGGTGGCCGGTGGCGCATTGATGGATTACTGGGCCAATCAGGATGCGGAACGGACTCAGACGACGACGCAAGGGACCACTCAATTAAATGGCACAGATCATGACCCAAAGGGTAATTTGGTTTACCAAGCTCTGACTGAGGCTGGATGGGCTGTGGATGATGCGAAGATGATGCAATCAGTGATTGGTACTGTCTATGTCGGCACGGATGGGCTTCCGGTACAACTGTCTCCAACGATTCATCTGACGGACTTTGTGAATGCAAATGGGACAACGACTGTGTTGACGATATTGGATTGCACAGCTGGAGATACGGTGAGATGTATACCGCCAACGCCGACCGATGTGACGAATATGCAAGGAACACAACTACGTGCTGAACAGATGTATGACTCGATTGTTCAGAAGCTTACAGCCGATGTAGTTGCTTTAACAGCCACAGAGAAAGACCTGATTGATAAGTCACCGATTCCGCTCTATCGCATCTTAGTGAATTACGCAACGAGTCCTGGTGAGATGGCAACTTTGAAATCTCAGATTGGGGCGTTGATGGGAGCGGAGTTTGCCTGGGCGTGGATTGAGCGGGCGGTCAGTGAGGTAGAAAAGCAGACGGCACGGTGGGCCCAAAGGCAGCTTGGATTTCCGGCCGATGTGAAGGAGTTTAACAAACAAACAGCAGTGGTTCGGGCGATGGCGTTGCAACATATGTTGGTAGAACTGGAGCGGTTAGGCCATGGTCCTTCCTATACCCATAATGTGATGCAGACGTTGAAGAAAGCCCCCGCGCGCCTGAAGCGGAAAAAGAGCGATACTCAATAGTCAATGAGGTCATCATGTGGCTGATCAATACCTATGGTAATGGGACGGTGTTGTCGGACGTCTTCCGCTCGATAGTCTTTCTCATGGGTGGCGGATACGAGAGTCTATTGCGTCTCGGGATGGTCTGCTTGGTGTTTGGCGGGATCGTGTCCTATTTGGGACGTGGACGTGTGCATTGGCAGTGGGCGATTGGTGCGGTGATGATTTTGGCGGTCACGATGAATATTCGGACTACGATCACAGTGCATGATCTGGTGAATCCGACGAACCCCGATCAAGTGATTGCGAATGTTCCCTTAGCCGTGGCCTTTCCGGCCTATCTGACCTCTGAAATCAGCTATCAGACGATGGTTGGTATTGAAACATCGTTTGGGTTGCCGGCGGAATATCGTGTGGTGAATTCCACGATCGGGAAAGGGTTCTTTGATATGCAGAAGACCTTTTCTTTGGAGTTAGTTCCCGGCGATTTGCAGGCGAATGTCACCAATTACATTAAAGATTGTGTCTTCCCGGCAATTCAATTGAATCGGCTAAACCGTGAAACGCTTACAGATGCGGCGGATATGGCGACGGCCATTCAAGTGACGGTAGCGGCATTGGTGACAAAGGAAGTGTTGTTAGGGAATCAGGCTGGAGAGATGACCTGTCCTGATCATTGGGATAAGTGGGTCCGGCTTGGTCTGGCTAATGGTGAACCTGATTACGATGAAACGATGCGGCAGTTCCGGGCGGTCTTAGGTGTCTTGGATGTCGCGGATGCTGAACTGACTCCGGTCCAAGCGTTCAGTACCAATATTATCGGCACTGCGCAGGGTCCACGTGTGTTAATCAACAACGTGTTGCTACGCGAGCGGTGGAAGAATGCGGAAGAAGCGTATGCACAGGATGGGAGTGATACCGCGAGTGCGGTGGTGCAGATGACGCGATCACTGTCCGAGGATTTGAAGAATCAGGCGTACAACGATTCGATGGTTGCGGCTCGATTTGTGCCGTTGATTCGGACGGTGTCCGAGAGCGCGGTGTATCTCTTAACACCATTGATGCTCGCGTTAGCGATGAGCCCGGCGATGTTTGGAACAATCCGGGGCGCGGTGATCAGCTATGGATGGTTGTTTATGTGGATCCCCATGTACGCCATTTTCAACTTTGTCACGTTTCAATATGGCGTGCAGCAGATGAATATGATCACGGTGAATCAGGTTACGTTCAGTTCCTATGATCAGTACTATGATGTGTTGCTCGGGCTCAATACGTTCATGTCGCGTTTGGTATGGGCCGTGCCGACTCTCGCGACGGTGGTCACGTATGGGATGAGTTCCGCGGCCTCGTCGTTGACTGGAGCCGCCAGTGGGGCTCAGGCCGCTGCGTCGCAGGAAGCGTCGGCCTATGCACATGGAGAAGGCCGTTATATAGAATCTGGTCAACATTTGAGGTTGGAAGAAGGTCCGATGGTCCAGGATGCCTCTGGTGGCTACCATGCGGGTGCGTCGTATTTTGGTGGGGGGACAGGCACTGAGGTACATCGACAGGACGGGACCACGTCCTATTCCTATTCTGATGGTGGTTCAATGATGGTGGGTCGGAATGGGGTTGAATCTTATCATGGACCAGAGGGCTCATGGAGTAGGCAAGATGGAGTCTATCAGGCGGGGGTGTGGCGGCAGGAGGTACAGGATTCGGATGGTGGCCATCATCTTGCTCAGTTTGAAGTATCTGGGGATCATGTGGACGTGTCCTATATGAGCGCTGATGATCATGGCATCCAGCATGATATTCGGCAAACGTGGAATCAGAGTTTGAATGAACAGAAATCGGTCAGTGATACCTGGTCCGAGGGAGGAATGAGCAAAGAAATATTGACGCATGGAGATCATAGTCAGAGAGCCACGTTTAAGGGGACTGCCCCGGTTCCGATGGAAGTGAATGGTCGGACTGAGATGGTGTCTGCGGAAGTGTCTGGTAGTTTCTATCGATCGTCTGATGATTCCCCATGGGGTCAGGGAGTGATGACGGCCCATTCAACGGAACATGGGGACCATCATTATTCGTTAACAAATGCTGACACGGATGACCGAGGGTTCCCAGATTTGAGTAAGGGAGTCTCGGTCTCGAGTAGTCATGGAACAGATCAGAAGACGATGCTCAGTTCCGATCATGGCCTCTTTACTGCTACGACAGAAGGAGAGAAGGGGGAATTGACGCGGACGTACTCAGGTCAGTCTGATGTCGAGGTCTTTCATAAGGATGGGACGCACGAGACATTGTCTGGGGTTGTTCATGGACAAGGAGGAGTGAATGAGGATGGGAGCGGGAAATCCTTTCAATCCTCCCTAACGGTTGATAACGATGGGTATCGTGGTGATCTTCGGGGAGAGATGTCGCTGAATGCAAATACTGGACAGTGGGAACTGCATCAACCTACCGAAGAGTGGACTTCGAAGTTGGAAAGTCATTCGTCTGGTACAACAGTTGAGGCCGATGGGCATCGTATTTTGGGTGCGACAGAGCGTGTGATTGGGAACAGAAACGATCCTCACGCCACACATCAGTGGTCAGGGACAGAAATCGATGCTGGTGGGAACTACAGTAGAGCCACGTTGGAAATGAGAGATGGTCAGGTGTATTACTCGAATGCTGAAAGTGGCGATACGGATAGACGGATTGACACTTCAGGTGAGATGACTATTACGCGTGGGAATGTGGATTCGCCTGAGGGGGCGCAATACACGAAAGTCACGGCCGCGAGTGGTTGGCGCCCGGTTGGGACTGATGACCAAGGGCATAAACTGTACGAGCCGATTAGTGGACAATTAACAGAAACTGGCAGAGTTCGTGCGGCAGGTGAGAATGGACAACTCGAACACCTTCCGAATGATACTAGGATCTCTGGGACTTCAGAGAATGGAGCGTTTTCAATTGCGGTTGTTCCAACTTCATTGCCGGGTTCTCAGGTCTATCGTAAGGGAGGTCTTAGTACTGATATTAAGACTGATGGAGGGCAAGTAAGTTTGTCTGGGGCTACAGATACAGCAATCCCAATTGGAGACGATAGCCCGGTAAATGTCTACCTTCCCGTTGATGGACGTATTGGGAGGCAACTCACGGTAGATCAGACTCATACGGAACCGGATGGGACCTTGACTGCTGAGAGGCAGACCCTGGATCCTTATACGAATGCCCTGGCAAGGTCACGTCGTGAAGGTGGAGTTTCGGTGAGTGTAGATAATAAACGTGTAGATTCTTCACCTGTATCCATTGGTGATTTACAGGGAGTCGATTCTCCAATCAGGGCGATGTCTGAGCGTACGAGTGATCCGAGTAACCCGAACAGGTCAATCTCTGAAACTGTGCATGGAGGTACAAATGCGGATGTGTGGGCAGAAAGAAAGGGGCAGGAAGGTAGATTGCAAGGGAAAGTTGGAGATGATGGGAACTGGGTAGGTAGATTCGAATCGTTAAAGACGGATGAGATTGAGGGGCGCGGTGGTTTTGCGCTGTCGAGTACGTCGAATAGTTCTGATGATGTGCTGCACGAAAAAGGAGTGAAGGGTGAGAGTTTCCTTGCTCAATATAATAATCGCGAAGAGCATCTTTCCGGGACTGCGTTAGACACTATGGGTTTGGTGAGAGATACGTACGAAAAAATGGGCGGTAAGGTCACTCCTGGCGATGATCAGTATTTCCGTGGTATAGCATATGGGTTAGAAACTGGTCGTTTAACTGTGGATGCTGCTCAGAAACTTTTGTCATTACGGCAAATGACAATAGGAGGTAAAAAGGGTGGTAAAATAAAAGGCAACGTGGCTACTCAGACGCAACAAACAGCAGAAGAAGCAGATTTTGCACGTGAAAGAATGCGTCAGGGATTTGAGGATATGCGGTAGGGGATATTATGTGGAGTAAATTATGTTCGATATGTTCTCTTTGGTGGGAACGGTTGTTCCCCCCACTGGAGGAGGACATAGAAGAAGACATAGAAGAAGCGCGCATGAATGCTGCTACTCAGGTTGTGACTTGGGATCTGATTCGTAAGGATGAGGAGTGGCCTAAAGAACTAGATTGAGATGGAGATCTGAATGCTTGAAAAGATGCGCATTCTCGTTGGTTGTTTGTTGCTTTTGGGGTTGGTTTCTGGAGCAAATGCCGAAGAAGAACGTTGGTTGGGTAGTTATAGAGCTGCCAGTATCCCTGGTTACGACATTAAGGAAACAGGACTAATAACGGCAGAATATTCAGGTCAGCAACGTGAGGGTGCGTATGATGAGGTACGTGGGCGGATGAAACAATTGTGTGGTAAGCACCAGGGAGTAGCCTTGGTTAATGTTACGCTTACCCCTGCGATCGGTGAAGTTCGTACCTCAATGACACCTGGTCAGGTTAAAGTGGTTTCCCCAGGTCTTCACATTATAGGACTAGCGGATTGTGTTATGAAAGTTGATAAGATAAGTCGATGAGCGTTTAGTACGTGAATGCAATAAAGTAGCTTCTTTGAGTTCTGCTGGTTCTGACTAATTATTTTCTCCCAGTTAAAAGTTCTCCTATCTCCTCAATCGTATCCACCATAAGTTCCTGATGTTGTCCTGATGTGACATAGGAAACCGTGACGGAATATGGGCCAGTCTCCTTCCGTATCGCTGAGACGATGACGGTGGGTCTCAACAGTCTTCCATTTCGAACCTGCGTTGAATCTTCCACTTTCCCTGTAGCTTGAAATTGCATTTCGTCGAGAATGGCGTCCTGTGCGTCCTTGGGTGGCAGGACGATGAAGCCTTGGGCGAGGAGCGTTTGACGGAGCCGATCCTCAGTCCCTGCACTCACGCCCATATTATTTGCACTGACTATTTGAAGGATTAGCGGTGTGGGTAATGGTCGTAAGATTTGTGGGCGATTGCGGACGCGCGGTGCAATGAGGATGTCTTCTTGAAACACGATGCGATTGGCGACGGAAACAGTGAGGCTACCGGCGATCGGCCGCATAGCTTTCCCTCGAAGGGTCGCGCGGCCGTTTATGTCTGTGAGGATCTGGATGGGGTCTTGAGTCTCTTGGTCACGAAAGAGGATGCCGGCACCGGGCACGGGCTGGAGTTGCTGTCGTTTGTCGATATGTCGATTTATGGTTGTAGGCGCTTCGGTGGTGTTTGCGAGTGGCTCCATGCCGGCGAGTCTCATGCATCCCACTTCCCGCATGGTCGCTGCGCTTTCATGGGATGAGAACGTGTTCATCAGTAGGCCGACCGGACACTGGATGAGCCCATTTAAAGGGGCAAGCGGCCAAGCGAGATACCGGCGGGCTTTCTGTCGAGTAATGGTTTGGATCTCCTCTGTTTCCTCGTAGGGTTGAGTTACAGTAATCGTCCATTCGGTCTGGTCCTGATTGGGTAGGACCTGCACGAGTGGTGAGCCAGTAGGTTTGTGATCTGTGATGACGCGAGTGGTGACCGGCGGTCCCGATGGGGATGTGTTCAAAGCCTGGCAGCCTGATAGGAGGATGGCGCAGAGGCTGGTACTAATATGCGGTCGCATTATGGGTGTTCCTCTATCAAGGTGCCACGTCGACCGCTGTTCGTATCTGTGGAGATGAGTGAGCGAAGTTGGCTTCGGAGCGCACTGGTGCATGTGGTGTCGGCAAGTCTCGCGCATTCAATCGTGAATTGGCCGAGTACTTGGCCCGATTCAATGTCACTAGTTAAGACGACTACTAATTGAGTGTTGGGTGTGAGTGCTGTTGTTGTGATGGCAAGTAACACGTTCGCACCGGTCCAATGGCCGATGGAGGAGGGATGAGACTCGTCGAACATCGGAGAGACTTCCTGTCGTTGAACGGCCTGTAGGGCGGTGCTATTGCTTCCTCGAGTCACAATCGGGGCATGAAGCTCGGTGAGGACCGTCTGGGCAAGGGTTGCGAGTTGAGGATGGGTGGCCTCGATTCGAAACCGCATTGTGGTTGGCCAGTGTTGCTGAGGTTTTCGGACGAGGTTTTCTTTCAGCGCGGCGGTGAGCGTTGAGACTCCGATCGACAGTGGGTGACGAACTGCATGGTTGTCTGTGGTGAACAGTGCAAGCTCCATGTGACCTTCTTGAAGAGTCTCGGGGCTATGCGTGCGCAACAGAATTGGGGCCAGTTCCCGGATCCGGATATCGATGGGTGTGGTGGTGAGTGGGTATTCGGCGCCAACAGGATCCCATCGTGGGTGTATCCATCGGATTTGTAGCCGGCCGGAGGTTAGAGGGCGACGGAGTTGTCGTTGAATTCGTGTGGTACTGAGGGCTGGACCCGGTTGAGTGTCATCGATGCCGGATGTTGGGTCTAGTCCGAGGAGAGGGGCGACGCATAATTGTTTGACGAGTTTCCAGGTCGGTTCGGCGCGATCGAAGACTCCCATGACGTGAATCATTCGAAGTATCACGTGTGCTATTAGGCTACCCGGACAAGTGATTGGGGTACTTGCCGTGTATCCAACCTGTGCGGTCAGGGTGTCAGCTTTCCGATAGGTCAGCCCTTTCCAATATTCCTGTTCAGTACGTTGTTCATTTTCGATCCAGTCCTGCGATGCAGAGACCTGCCAACCGAACCCGTCGGTATGCGTCATGATGTGAATCTGTGGGGAGCCTATTGGCTCTTCGCCGAGGGGCTGACTATCGATTTTCGAAGGAGCCACGGCCAAAGGAACAAAGTAGGTCGTTCCGCAGCCTGACAGGCTCAGCGCGATGATCCAGCAAATGATGTGGAGTGCGGGCTTCATCGTTATGAACGTGGGATCCGTCCGGTCGAGTTCGTAATAGGTTCATGTATGCCTGAGAACCTATTACAGAGCAAGCACTTGAACAATTGGAGGGTGTGATGAGGGTGGGACGGCAACGGATGGGCGTCAGAGTTGGTCGGACATGGGTGCTTATGGGGGCACTCTTTGGTCTTGCGATGCCTCACACAGTCTTGGCCCAGCCATTTGAAGCGGGGGATCCGTGGATGGTGGCGACGGGGATGGGGGGATGTGCCGGGGTGACATCGGTGGGAGGTGATCTGGGCGATCTCTCGGCGTGGGCGAATCCGGAGGAGTTTGTTAATGGATTACGGGCGAAAGGGGTACAGGTCAGTACTGTAACGGCAGAATATCACGGGCGCTATCTGGTGAAGGTGGTGGTACCCGCGCGGAAGGTGGATACGGTCTTTGTTCCCCTGAGTTTATGTCGGGAAATGATGCAAGAGGAGCTTCGACGGTCCACGACGCGTGGGCGGGAGGCGGGGCGGTAGAGCGTAATACAGGATATGAGCATGGATAAAATTGGACACTTTGTTATTGGGATGGTGGTCAAAGCCAATCCCGATAAACCTGGGTATTTGACCTTGATTGGCGGGACGGATCGTATGGCCGTGTTACCACGTGTCTGTGCCGACGGCGCCTATCGTGTCCATGATCGTTTTTATGCCTGCATTAAATCCTTAGCCGGGGAATACCCGGTGCTTTCTCAACGCTCGGCTCACTTCTTTAGGCGAGTGTCCGAACTGTTATTCCGACCGTTGATTGCAGAAGGGCGAATCAAGGTAGAGGCAGTGGGGACAGTACAAGAAGCCAGGTTTGTCAAAATTGCCGTGAGCTCTCCGACAGGGGAGGATCCAATCCAGTTATGTCTACCGTATGTACGGGAATTCTCCGCCTATTCACGGTTGCAGCCGTGCTTAATTCGATATGCCCCTTTGCTGGCAGATTTTATTAAACAGTCCTTGGTGCCGGCTCCATTAGGAGAAGTCCGTCGGGTTGATGTCGATTGCCGGGCGAAGGAGGCCTCTGTGATGGTGTCTGAAGCCTTCCTCGGTCGATTTTTGGGCACGAAAGGATTGAATGTGGCGGTGGCCAGCCGTGTCACAGGCTATGCGATTCGACTGCGTAAGGAGGAGTAATCATGTCGATGAATACCGGTGGGGGAGGTGCGATGTCAACAAACGGGGCACACGTAAATGGGCAGGCATTAAAGCGGCCTCGTATGACTGCGGATGAACGGGTGGAACATAACCGGAGATTGTTACAGCAGTACGGCAGCCACATTATTGTTCCACGTACTGCCGAGGGGCGGATCTTGATCCAAATGGTGTACCCGCTGAATAAAGCCATCCCGTGGTTGCGGCGCGATCTTGGGGTTCGTCGAACAGTGTCGGAAGTGACGGCGATTCTGGACCCAATTATTCAGTGGGCCAAGAATGCTTCGGAATGGTTACGCCGATCGGGCGGGGAAATGATTTTGATGACCCCCGCGGCGGGTGAGATGGCTGGGGAGAGGGAGCACTTGGTTAAGAATCCGCGTGCCCATGTCATTGTCCCACAGACAGTGGAGGTCCGTCAGGTCTTAGAACAGGCGATTCGAATGGACCGGGTGTTGGTCTGTCTTCGGACAGCAAGTTTGGATGAGTTGAGCGAAGAACCGCGTCTTGCTGAAGCCTTTGAACTTGTTCGGGCACTGGACCGTGCTGTGGAGAGTGTGTGCGCTTCTGTTGGGGTCAAGTACTTTTCACCGAAAGATATGCGTCAGCGAGCGTTACGTGATGCTGATGCCGTTCTGCCGGTTACAGGTTCTGCTAGGGCGTGAGATGAGGGACTGTGCCCAATGGTCATCCGTTAATTTGGTGAACACTGTATCAAAAGGAGAATGGCGATGGACGCACGAATGAATCGGGTGGTGTGGCGTGGGATGGTTGCCGGCGTGTTGATGGGAATCGTGCCGGTCATGGTGGGCTGCGTGTCTCGGTCCGCGTATGAGGCTGAAGTCGAGAAGAACGAACATCTGCGGTATGTGAAAACGGAGCAGGATATTGAGCGGGATGGGTTGCATGCTGACGTCGGAGCGATGCGCCGAGCATACTCGGAACTCTCACTTCGAACGACGTTTTTGGAAGGCTTGGCTCAACAAACAGTCCAACAGTTGAAGGGGATTGATGCGAAGTTGTCGACCTTGGGCCAGGAGATCCGCCTACAACAAGGGGATCAAATACGAGTGACGTCCCAAGGGAATGAGACGATGCGTCTCTTGGAGTCCTTGACGGCGAGACAAGAAGAAACCCGGGTGGCACTCCAGGGTGTCGTTGGAAAAATCGACGTAATGAAAAAGGCCCTCACCTCACGACCTAGCGAGGTAGCGAGAGATGCGAATCCAATCAAGACGAAAGTTAAAGAAGAGAGTCAGGATGGTGCGGGGACACCATCACGAGGAGTTGTTCAACCCGTGTCTGAGCAAAAAGTGTCTCAGGGCCCATCGACTGTGGCTCCAGTCAACGCTCCGAGCGGCCAGGGTAATGACAAGAAGGATGTTGCCGGTATCAAAGGGGTAGGCGGCGAGAGTAAGCCTGCATCTGTGAGTGAAAGAGATCCAGCCATCTCAGCGCTCAGTCCTTCTACGGTATCGAAAGCGACAACTCCCGCGATCGCGGGAAAAGAGGCGACTGCGCCGGAAGCTGCTGTTAAGGCTGATCAGGATGCATCTCCAAAGCCAGCTGAGGCGAATGTTGTTTCCGCTAAGGAGGTGGAGAAAGTGGAGCCTTCGCCGCTGATTACATCATCTGGTGGCGAGAAACCTACTGGAACAGGGACGCCGGTTAAGAAGTCATGGGGCGATTGGGCTTCTGAAAAGTTGCAGTCTGCAAAGGCCAAACTGACTGGCTCTAAGCCTGTGCAAACTGCCGCAGGGACACCCGGGAGCCAGCCAGACCCCGAAAAGAAGTAGTCGGTCACGCCATGGAGAGATGTTGATTGGAGGGGTTCTATGCGTCCTGGCCATTTCATTCACGTCGTAGTGGGATGTGTTGCGTGGGTGATATTAGGTGCACCGCTGCAGCAAGGATACGCGCAGTGCAGTGGCATCACGGATCCGCTCCAAAAGGCCCAGTGCGCGACCGCTAATATGCAAGGAACAGGTGCCCTGGACCGGAACACCATCAGTAATCAACAAGGGGCTGTGCCGCAATATGGCGGGACGAATGGATGTAGGGATGCGGCCTGTGCGGGGACGCCAGCTACTGGGTACTACTCAAATAATGGGGATGTCTCTAATCTCAATACTGCCACAGGTGCGGCCTATCCGTCAGATCCCAATGCGGCTCGGGTGCAGCAAATGGGTGTCGATGCAGGCGGGTGGAATCTCACTACCAGTAGTCCGGTCACGACATCAAATACGGTAGCGAGCACCATTACACCGATCCCGAATTCGCAATCCTGTTCGGACGTCAACGTTTGTACGGCTTGGGCGCCAGCTCCACTGACGACACAGACGTGTTCGCGCCCGGGAAATGGTCGTCTGGCCTGTCAGGTTGAGGTGGTGAACACGGTCCGTGATGTGGTGAGCACCGGTGGTCCTGGAGCAGGGCAGGGATGGTGCGTGGATCATTACATGTATGTTCGGGTTCTGAATCCTTCCGCTGATAGCTACATAGTCCAGTGGCTTGGAACCGATCCAGGTGGTGGACAAGGGGTGAATTGTGGAGGGATTGGTTGGAGGACATTTGCGAGTTTTTCCTTCACGCCCCCGACCCTTGCCCCTGATGAGCAGATCGTTCTCGTGAATTTCAGCGTGTCCGTGTCGATTGGTGGGCAATGTGGATCTACAAGTTTTTCGATGTCATCAGGTTCTCGTCAGGTGCTGACGTGTGGAGCGAGTGGTGCACAATCGGGATCGATCGTCGCAACGAGTTGGAGAAAGAGTTGGACGATCCGGAAGGATGCGATTGATGATCGATGCGCGGGAGTCCGTGGAGCTGGGTGGACCCTGATGTCTACAACCTGTCTGGATAATGCGCCTCGTCTAGTGACACTACCTGACGGCTCAACACAAACGTTTCAGCCTCCGACGGTTACTCCAGCGAATAGTTGTTGGTTGCGTGATGAACAATGGGGATTTACCAGCTCCACGCAAGATACGTGTGCCCCATTGCTTTCGTCAGGCTGTACTGATGTGTCGTCAACTTGTGCAGTTCCCGTCCCTGGTGGGTGCGACACCTACTCGGTCACTATGCAGTGCGGAGGTGGGACGATTTGTACTCAACAAACAGTGGTACGGCAATGCACGTCATGCGGGTCGCCGGGTAGCTATGTTCCATTCTGCATGGATACGAGCTCCCCGCCCAATCAGAACTTTCAGATCTCCGCCACAATGATGGCAATGGCTCAGGAGGTCCAAAACGACTTTGACAAAGATACGCTTCAGATTTTTACCGGAAGACGCAAGAGTTGCACGTACTCGACGTTGGGCACGGTCATTGTCGACTGTTGTGCGGATGATCCCAGTCAAATGTTTGGGACCTGTTCTGACATAGAGGTAGAGCTGGCTGGTGATAAGCGGGCAAAGCAAGCGATTTTTGTAGGGACCATGTGCACGGAGTGGTGGAGCATAGGGTTTGCTCAAATCTGTGCCAAAAAAGAAGATGTGTACTGCACGTTTAACTCCCAATTGGCACGCATCATTCAACAGCAAGGACGTCCTCAGTTGGGGCAAACTTTCGGGACACCTGAAGTGCCGGACTGCGATGGGTTTACCATCACGGAATTTGCATCGCTGAATTTTCAGGCGATGGACTTCAGTGAATACTTTTCCCAGATAAGTTCGAATTTTGATTCATCTGCTGCCGCAACCAACTTGCGACAGAAAGCGTGTGCTCTTGATCCCAGCGCACCGAACTGTCCGTAGCGGGTTACACGCGGAAGGAGGGAGCAGGATGTCAGGACAAGAGCGCCCGTATCTTCAGCTAGCCACGGTTTCGGGTGGAGGCATCTATTTAGTTAACAAGAAACTGTGCGTGTGTGAGCCGCTTGGGATGGTGTTCTCTCATCGAACGCAAGGAATAGCTTGGTATCGTGATCTGTTCGCGCGAATTCGTGATTTCTTTGGCGGTGCGGTCAAAAGTTATGACAAGCCAGTATACAGGGATTTGATTATTCCCTGTTTGAGAGATTTGAGCGATCAAGCATATGAACTATATGGCACACCAGATGTAGTTATTGCCGTGTCCTATGATGTGAACAGTATTGGTGGTAAAGGGATGTCGATGATGTCGGCTTTTGCCCAAGGGACTGCTGCGCGATGGGTTGAGTTGCCTTCACTCCCTACACATACAGAACAACCGGCTGGTGAGTTGTCTACACTTACCACACACAGACAACAACCGGTTCCGGTTCAGTCTGTGGATCAGCTGGTGATGTAATGATGGGAGTGGTGTTTTCTGTCTTGCCGGCGATGGTGGCGGCTGCCGTTTTGTTTACGGGCGGAACGGCATGGAGTGGGGATACATCGTCGCTACAGGATGATCGAGAACGGATCTCGTCCCGGGCGAAGGTGTTTGAGCCCTGCGTAAACGCGGCGGCCAGTACCTATATTCTTCCACCAGTCCTATTAAAAGCCATTATCTCCGTTGAAAACGGTGAGTGGAATCCACTTGCGATCTCGATCAATAACCACGGGAAAAGCGTTCCGCAGACTGTTCGATCGGATCAAGAAGCACGGATCTTGGTGACACGATTGTGGCTGCAGAATGTGAACTTCGATGTTGGCTTGGGGCAAATTAACACCATAAATATGGAACGTTACCGCATTCATCCGGTAGCGTTGTTAGATCCCTGCGTCAATCTTTCCTATTCCGCGAGGATTCTCCGGGAATCGATCGACCGGCATGGGTATAGCTGGTTGGCGATCGAACGGTACAACGGGATTAATCCATCCTATCCATGGAAGGTGAAGGAGAGCCTTGATCGGTTTATGCGGGAGGGAGGCCACTGATGCTGCATTGGTATGTGGCCGAAGTCGCGCTCCCATCGGCCCGTCGTCTTGAACGGCAGTTGCTTCGGCTGGGGGCCACCGACATACAAGTCCCAGTGCCTGGGTATGTCCTATGGCAAGGAGATGCGACATGGGAAGGCCAGCTTCGGACCATCAATGGGGTACGGTTGGTCTCGATCGTCGGACAAGAGGAGGTCCAGCAGATGGACAGTGGGAAGTCGAGGCAAGCGGAGGTTGGGGTTGGGGCTACTGTGTCAGTCCCATGCGGATCCATGCGTGTGGTTGGGCGAGTGGATGCCATGAAGGACGGGAAGGCCACGATTGTTGCAGCGTTGTTTGGCCGCCCAATCAAAGTGACGGTCCCGCAAACTCAAGTGACGGTCGTGGAGTTGCCTGAGGTGTGGCAGTGAGTAGATGGATCAGCAAGTGTGTCGACTGGTGTCGTCAGTTGGCGGTTGTACGGATGCCCGTCAAGGTGGCCACCTCCATGAAACGGATGCCGTTGGTACAACCAGCCCCGCTTGAGATTGAGTTAGAGGACTTGGCGCCTGTGTGGTTACGACATAATCAAGATTTTCGGCCGATGAATGGCGGAGGGTTGAGGCCGATGGGTACTCCTGTGATGAGTATGGAAGAGGCATTAGCACCGGAGCCCGTAGCAGCGCCTGTGATCCCAATGCAAGCATCTCTCGATGGTGAGACGTTGCCAGCGGTTCAACCATCAGCCTCGACAACGCCTGCAGGATTCGTCCAACCTAGCGTCGTGGCGACGAAGCGGGCGTTGTCATCGTCCTTTGTCCGTGATTTTGTGATGCCGTATCAGGGAATTTTAGAAACGCAGAAGGTGTTAGGGCCAATCTTGACGATGATTGATGTCTTGGAAGAGTACGGTCAATGTCCCTCGGTAGTGCTGGAGGCGAAAACCCAAGATGAAGAGGCGGGGGATTTGTATTCCATTCGTGACACATTGGCCCAAGTGACGTTGCGTGACCATACACACCGTGTCACCAAGCACGGAGTCGCGGCGCTATTGGCAGCGTACAAAGATCCTGAGCCATTGATTCCTAAAATGTTGATGGCCTGCTTGGGGCATGACCTCGGCAAGATTCCAGCGTTCCGGTCTTCGGGGATTTATACCATGCGGGATCATCCAGGGATCAGCGTGATGAAGATCCGGGAGTATTGCGCCAAGTTGGATCTCTTTTGGCTGGATGAAGTGTGCGAGGCGGTCCAAGGTCATCATCGACATATGAAAGATACCTTTGCCTCACTCTTAAAAGAAGCTGACGGCCGCGCGCGGGAGGAAGAAGTGGCGGTCGTGACACAAACCATGGAAGTGAAGACCTGGGACTCATGGTTCAGTGTCCCAGACTTTTTGTCCATGATCGAGCCGATGATCAACATGGGAGTGGGGGAGCATGCCAAGAAAGGTGAATGGGTCGCGGTGTCCATCAAAGGCGTGGTGTATTGTCAGACTAAGGCCCTCTATGGGGTGGTGAAGGAATTGGCTCGAGCGAAAAAGATTGTGGATATCCGCCTGTTGCGATTGTCCGATCGCGATCAAGTGTTGTGTCGACTGGCTGAGTCGTTGGGACACGCTGGTGTGCTGACTGAATCCATTGGGGAAGGATTCTCCGGCCGTCGGTATAAGCTCCGGTTGACGACGAAGAAAGAGTTTCCGATCTATGCGGTGCCTATCCTCGAGGCGGCATTTAAGGTGACCCCTTCGGTGCTGGAGCAGCGTAAGGAAGGGTTTTTCAAGTTGGTTGATGATGTTCTGCGGTAAGTCTTGAGCATAGGGGCGTGATATGTCGGCTCTACATCTGCTGAGTCCCATCTTTGCGAGTCTGTTTGATTACCTGGACCCGCTCCATTACATGGACGAGGCAACCTATCGATCGATGTGGATGAACTTCTTCAATCTCATGTTCCACGGCACGTTAGCACGCATCGGGGCGGCGATCTGTCTGTTTTATGCGTTTTGGTATGGGACCTATAAACAGAAATTTGGGCTCGCGGTGTTGTTTATTGTTTTTACGACCTGCTTTGCGTATTTCGGGTCTGTGGCACGGGCCTTTGGATTGTTGGGAGGTTAGGTATGGAAGGCGGAGGAGGGGGAATTGTTGGGAAGGGGAATCCAGGTCCCTTATTCCCTAGCAACACGCCACGAGCGAAACCGAAGAGTTTGCTTGAAGCGATTTCCGATATTGAGAAGCTGTCGGCCGTTGAGCGGACGGGGATGCCCATCCCTACACATTTCTTATTGCTTAACGAAAAGTTTGCATACTTTGACGTCGGGTTGAAGGCAGCATGGGCTGATATGCTGCTGAACCTCATCTTTACACCGATTAGCGTGGGGGTCTTCGACCGCGTGGTCCCCATCTTCGGGACCTACAATCCGACGGTCGTCGACCAACTGTTCTCGCTGTTGATTGGGTTGAGTTACACCTTGGGTGTCAACATCTTACTCGCGTTCAATCTTGGAGGATGTTACTTCGGGAAGGTCTGCCGCAATGCGATCTGGCAGCTCTATGGCGGGTTTGTCGTGGGGAGTTTCTTAAAGATGCTCCTAATCTTTTTTATCTTTCACTTTCTCTACTGGCGTATCACCCCGGAACTGATCTCGCAATTATTGACGTCGTTATATCTTGTCGTGCACGGCATGTTTACTGCGGAGCAGTGGGACAAAGCCTTTTACTGGTTTGTGGATATGCGGAATCTCTTGTTTAAGTCCGGGATCTTTATCGTTGTCAGTACAGTGATTTGTCTTGCACTGCCATTCGCGTCGTTTCTGTTGGGCTCGCGTCGGGCGAATTATGAGGACGAGGTAAGGCGCAAGTACGATGCGATCTGAACCTCACCAGCGGCGTCGAACAGAGCCAGTGGAGAACGCTGATCTCAGGAAGAAAACCGCCCGGATAATATTCGTTGTGATCGTGGTACTTGGCTCCTGGTTGGCTGGGTTGTCCCTCGGTTCAACTGATTATACTGGTGCAAAATTCGATTCCGAGGACGTTGAGAATGTTGCGCCTCAGGAGCAAATCCCAAACGGGTGGTTGTTTGATTTCGGAACGGCTGAGTCGCCAGTAGCGAAGGGGTATACGCGAGTAACACCAATGACGCGGTATTCCGCTGAGTTGGGCTATGGCTGGATGTCAGGGAACACGGTCACAGCAGAAGACCATCCGGGACCTGGAACGAATGTACTAAATGAGGATTTTAATGGGACTCAGGATGCCACGTTTGTGGTCGATCTTCCTAACGGGCACTATACGGTGTATTTCACCTCAGGGGATAAAGCGGCGGCGCATGTAAAACAGAAGTTCTATCTCGAGAATGTGTTGCATCTCATTGTCACAACACAGAAGGGCAAATTCATTTCCCCGAACTATCGGGTGCGGGTGACTGATGGTCGGCTGCATCTGCGAGTGACCGGTATCACAGACGCAGTCATTAATAGCCTGGAAATTCAATCGGTCGGTGATACCCATGACATCCGATAACCACACCAGCTCATGTCTCCCAGTCCTTCAGCCTCGCGGTCTAGCTGTCATCTTGCTCCTCATGGTTGGATTCGTGGGCCTGCTGGGTGCGACGGTGGGTGCATCCCCATCGGTAGAGAATCTGGCCACAATTCGGTACCAATGTTCACCGTGGGATGGACTGGCGTTGATGATCCAAGTGAAAGGTCCATCCGCTACTGTTCCTCCCCTTCAACGAGTGGAGCTCGTGCTCTGGGGGCGTGGACTGCGTGCCGCCCAAGTGGGTCAGAAGTCAATTGTGGTGGATGGTCATATGACTGAAGATGGAATGGGAACTCTCTCGCTATGCCGTGTTGAGAGAACGTGTACGGTAGTAGTCCCGAGCCGAGTCGATTTCGACCAGGCTGATCTTCAGGAGGGCGGGATCGTTCAAGGAACGATTGTGTATCGACCTAAGCCGACTGAGTCTGAGCAGGTGGTCCCATTTGTGGGGATCCGTTCATCATCGACATTTATCTGCGGGTAAGATTTCTCTTCATTTCAGATACCTTCTCGCACAATCCTTCATACGATCCTATCTCTTTGCACATGGGCTGTCGTTACCAATGGAATGGCTGAACGGAGGCTGTAAGGAGGAGGAAGTACGACCCTGTCGAAGGTCTCTCTCTGACTATGGCGGGGTGGCCACTTGACGACATACTGACATTTCGATACATGCTGGCATTGCGGGCTACTGACCAGGAGGATGGAGTCGTGCCTCGCACATGATGAGCAGATCTGATGGATCGTGATTCCGCTGAAATTGGTTCCCCCTCAGCTCTTGGCAAGAGATGAAACAATCCATTCGCCTTGTTCTTTTGGATCATCACGAACTAGTACGAGAGGGCTTGCGCACAATCCTACATGATGCACCTGGCATGGTCGTTGTAGGTGAGGCCGGAACATATACCGATGTGCTTCCTCTCATTAGACAGCAACGTCCGAACTTGGTGGTCCTCGACTTGCAATTGCCTGATGTTTCCGGCTTGGAAGCGTGCCGGCAGCTGCTGGTAAAAAGACCAAAGCTCAGGCTCCTCGTCTTAACGAGTTGCACCGAGCCTGCTACGGTTCTTAGAACAATTCAGAGTGGGGCTCATGGGTATGTTCTAAAAAATGTAAGACCGGATGAACTGATCCGCGCCATCCGCACCGTAGCGGAGGGTCAGAATTATCTCAATTCTGAAATGACCGAACAGATCTTCAAGCGGTTTTGCACTAAAGGGGATCTCGATAAACAAAGCGTGAAGGATTTAACGCCACAAGAGCTTAGGATCTTGCCGCTTCTGGCTCAAGGGTTGACGAATAAAGAAATCGCTCAGCAACTCCAACTCAGTGATAAGACGGTCAATAATTATCTGGCTAACATCTATGACAAGTTCGGGGTGAAGCGACGCGCCGAAGCTGTAGTGCGCTTTTTGAAAGAACAGCCGCCGTCTTTCACCCCCGAGGTCAGTTCGCCTTCCGGCTCATGCTAGTCAGAGGGCATCAATATTTTGATTGAACACTGTGCCCTCAGGAGAATCGTACGGCTTCGAGCTCCTCGGTGGTGAGATGCCCATAGCGAGCGCAAGCCTCGTCCAGGACCATCGGTAGCAGTTTATTCCCCCCACATACCATAATTCTTGTCGCCTAAGTGGGCAAACTGCTTCCGTATGTTCTGCTCCATCAGAACCCATTCTGCATAGTCTTCAGGATCTTTCCGCGCGAGAGGGGTGGCGGGTCCTTATGGACTTGGCCACCCCCTCATGGAATTCGTGGTCTGGCGTGATGAGATGATTTACAAGGTGACTCGTTGAATCCACGGACTCTGGGCCACTGTTGCGGATGGAGCGCTCGGGGTCTTCACTCGAGTGCGCGGGGCGCGGGGCGGTGAGGGTTTGCGCCTCGAGCATGATTCCTTAGCTTGGCGCCGGTGGAATTCAGCCAGGATCATATTACGCAGGAGGGCCGTGCGCTCTTTGATCGGACGTCGCACGAGATAGCGATACAACGCCTGCTCGTCGGGAATTTGACGGAGATAGAGGGTGAGACGACATGCGTTAGCCATGATACCTACCTCGTCCCCACCTCAGTCGTCTCGGTGGAGATCTCTTCATTCAGGGGCTCATACGGCATTTGAGCCGGCTGTCCATAAATCCGGAGCCCCACATTCAGATACCCCCTGGCGTTGGCAAACTGGGCATCAGGGAGTAGGGTGGCTCCCTCCCGGAAGCTCTTCAAGTACGGGAACAGCAAGCTCGCTCCACCGCCACAGAAGAGGACCGATTCATAAGCGGCCGCATGCGGACCCCAGAGATCGCTCATTTTAGCGAGGAGTTGTGAGGCCTGGTCTTTGGCGAGCTGGGTCACTCGGGCAGTGATGAGATCTGGGTTCACAGCCCGACCTTGGGTGCGGAGTTCTTCTTCCCCGCGAAATGCCCGTTCGACTTCGTAGGGATCAACGGTGCGTCCCAGCTTCGGGTGCAGCTCCGTCGCGACGGTGGCGAAAATATCATTGATGCCCACCCTCAATCCGGACGAGCCTTGGCTGATGAGTTCATGGCCGGTCATGGCCACGAATTCGGTGGTGCAGGTTCCGATGTCAACCAGGGCGACTTTGTTCCGGGGGTGTTCGAGTCCAGGGTCGCTGAAGTAGGCACCAACACCTTGGGGGATCACCGTGACATGTTGAGCGCGAAGGCCAGATTTGATCGTATCAGCCACATGGCTGTTTCCTTGTTGGGCGAGGTATTGCTCATAGGGGAGGCCTGTGACGATGCAGGCCTGGTCAGGGATGAACTTTTTGGCCTGAGCGATCAAGGCTCGATAGTTGGGCATCGTCCACCACATGGCGTGCATGGTCGAAAACCGCTCCGTGTGTCCGATGGCCCGTTCGCCAACGATGTATCGCATCCGGTCGACCAAGACTTCGTCGGCTTCCTGTACCCGATTCAGTTGCGTCATCATCGTTGGGGCGATGGCTGCGACGGCCGACGGGAACATGTGCCGCTGTTCATCTTCCAACACCAGTTTAGTGAATCCGTACCCGAAGTCGACTCCAACGACCGGACCGCGAGGCTTCGGTGCCCCGTTGAGCTGCTTCGGGACTCGCCGCCGTGTTTGTTTTCTCTCTCCCATAACCGTCCTCCTTCGTAGTGTGAGATCAACCTGACAGTGTTCTATTACGATCTCACTCTCCCGCTCTCCGAGGAATGTCACCATGGGGCTCCATGCAGAGTGTCCTGCTGATTATCAGGGGGTCGGACGTGGGCTGGCCTACGGCTAAGACGCTGGATCGACGCGACTGATGCTGGGATTCTCAACAAGGCGAGGCGATGATCTGACGTAACTCCTGGCGATTGGCTTGCATAGTGACCTGCTACACGACTGTGTAAGTACGCGAAACGACAGACCATTGAGGCATAAGTCTTTGATGCAAAGTTTGATGCGAAAAGTGGTGCGAAATATGGCGTGAACGCGAGGTGGAATCGTGTTGGATGCTGATCATCGAGTCGGAGGGTGATGGCCCAACGGGGAGTGTAATACTCGTGTGGAAGGGGAGAAGCGGGTACCGGAGGACCGGGATCGTGTCAGGGAAATGTCAGGACATAATTAATAAAGGATTCATAATGCAATACATGACTCCCACAGTACGGAGGTAGTTGGTGGAGCAAAAGGACCCCCATGGTACGGAACCTAGTATGGATCAGGGCCTCGCGGCCGACCGGTATGCGAAGGGGCGAACGGATGAATTGGAACACACGGCTGGAGTCGCCGAACCGAATCTCCGTGGAATCCAAAAATTGGAGTATCAACGGGAGGTGCGAGACCTGATTGGGAAGCTTCAGTCCGCGATGCCTAGTCTACTCCCATGGGTGGAAGGGTACGTGATTGGGATCGTGCATCCTGAGTGGGCGGTGGAGAAGATTGACCAGGCGCTGGAACATATTTATGAGCGTGTTCCAGATGCGACCCCACGGCGAGCGGCAAATGAAGTGGTGTTCTATAAACGGATTAAGCAGAAGATGTTTAGTTATGTGTGGTCTCGCGCGCAAGTCGTGAAGATGCGAGTGTATAAACGGAAGCTGCGGGCTGAAATTGCACAGATTGAGGAACCATTATGTCAGGACGAACCCATGCCCTAGTGCCTGCTGGTTTAGCTTCCGTGGTCTTCCAGGGCGATCCTCTACTGACCCTCACGGCGGCTCTTGCAGGGTTAGCTCCGGATATCGATGAACCGGAATCTGTCATTGGTCAACGGTGTTGGCTTCTCGCATGGTGGATTAAGTATGTATTTGGCCATCGGACTGTGAGTCATTCTCTTGTGATGGTTGCCCTGGTGGCACTCCTAGGTTTCTGCGTAGCGCTTCCGATTCCGTTTATCGTCGCGATCTGTGTTGGGGTGTTGGTGACGATCGGGATGTTGATCGTCCGGATGCAAATAGAGATGGGAACTCTTCAGAATGGATAGGTATCTGGAGGAAGGAACGGATATGAGCGAGACGGGTGAAGGAGAAGTGTGGCGAGTGGTCTGTTATCGGGCACGTCGGGAACATGAGCGGCAGATGAATATGCTGGCAAGTGGACGGTGGCCTGGGACAACACCAGAAACGAACACGGTGAAAGTGATGATGTTCCGTGGTGAGGAGTGTGATTGGTTGAGTGTAGGGAAAGCGAGTTGGGTTAGCGCAGTGGAGTATTATTCTGATAAGGCGCGATTGGTAGGCGGGGTGGCGATTGGGGCCATTATGGTTGGGGTCATGCCAGAACAAGAGCAGGGGAAAGTCCACTTACGTCCTGCGTTACTGACGGTCGTGACGGGTGTTGGGATGTGTGAGGGGCGTCGATTTGATATCGGGCATCGATTTACTGAGGAACCTGAGGCGGTCGTGTTTTACGGCCCGGTGTCGATGGATGGAGAGGGTGTGACGAAGGCTAGGGATTGGAACGTGGAGTGTGGAATGGAAGGGATCTTGATTGGGCCGTGGCCGAAGCGACTCCCTCGGTTGGTGTCGTCCGGCGGCGAAGTGATCACGAAGTGAGCGCGGAGCCGCCATCCCTTCTGATGCCGCTAGTCTGTCTGTGTGACGGGTCTGTCCTTAGTTGGTTGCTCTCGCGCTCTACTTCCAAGTTCGCTGTTTTGGCCGCGCAGCCCACGCAGGGTGTGGGCGAAGCGGCACCTCCCTGCAACTCTCCCTCATGTCGAACCTACTGAAGTGAGGGCAGACCAGGCGCCAGAGGATGTCTGGGACCCGGTCTGTGCCGATCGTATGGCAGCCGGCGACTCAGTCCAGCGACTAAACGCACGATCCATGAGAGATCGAAACTGAACCGGCGGTCCCTCACACGGCAACGGTGGCTGGGGATGAGGGTTGTTTGGGTACATCCGGCCGCGACGTCCTCGCGAACAGCGAGGGCAGAGCGGCCATCCTTGCTCCTGTTCAGGTGATGCCCACGTAGAGAGAGTTACGAGCGGTGGAGCGCCTCACGTAACGCTTGGCGATCGGCATGCTCACGGGCTTCAGCACGAGCACGTTTGATGGACCTGGTTCGAGCAAGGGCATCGAGGTCCTGATGGGCGAGTTGTTGGAGTTTCGCACGTTCGGCTGGATGCAGGGTGTAGCGACGCATGGGTGGTCCTCCTAGTTGATGTGAGAGATCACCCAGAGGTGCTATTCTGCGAGCGTAGCGAGCCTCTGTGCTGTTGTCGACGTGACCATCGTTTCCAATAGCGTTTATCCTGTCCTTTGATGCGCTCAGGCCAGCATCCGTCTCCGTTGTAGTCCCACAGAATACCCTTACGCCGCCAGCCTTGTCTGGATTTGCGTGTCCGAGCATGATCAGAACGAGGATTTGCAGACTGACGCATAGTTGAACCCTCGATGAGGGCAGGCTCCCCTTCATCCGTGCGGTCCGTACAAGGTGACGGACATACACGGATTGAGGCCGGGGCACACCTAGCCTGCCCTCCCTCCGGTCATCACTGCTCAGGGCTGCCTGGATCCAACGCTATGATCTCCGACAGTCGGCTCCCTGAACTCTCATCGAGGTGTTCGCCGGATCAGGGCGAACAGCCTACTCATGTTGACAAGGAAAGCACGAGCGTTAATACAGACGATCGTGAGCCATCATGATTGAGCGTGTCTTTGGCAAGACTGGCACCGATAGTTCGAGATACACGAGGCAGCGTCCTTGTGATGCGTTCCAGTGTGTCTTGGCTGGAGTCGCAACGGCGAGGTTGAGTTCTTCGGCGGTGACCAGGTGCCGGGATTGTGCGATGGCTAAACCCTTCTTGATCTGAAAGAGCGCGCGTTGGTGAGCAAGATTGCATGCCAAGGACTCATTTTGGGACGAGCCAGATGACCACCCAGTTCCTTGGATAATCGTCATTTCGGTCAGGACAGGGGCGGGGATGGCCAATCCGGTTGACTCGATCGGTTCAGCGAATCCAGGCGTCATGGAACAGAGTAGCAGTGTCAGAATGATTAGTAGGCGCATGGTGACCTCCGGGTGAACGATGTGTTGAGAGTGCCTCCCGGCGCGACCTGCCCGCCAAGCGGGCCTCAGTCAGAACCACGTGTGGCAGCAAAGGGAGTGGGGAACATGGGGAGGTGCGACGGCGATACCAGTCGATAGGGGAGTACGGATATTGGGGGAAGACGAGTGGAGCGAGTAGGTGATGAGAGCTTGAGGAACTGAAGACGTGTCAGGCGCATGAGGAGGACGACCTGCGCAGGTTGTGTCGGATGCGTCGAGGATTCGTGGCCAGATCTTGTGCGATGAGACGTTGTTGTCGTGAGATCTGCCGGGCATACGGAAACCTTCGCGCAAGGATGAGAGCGAGAAACGTCAGTAGAGTCATCAGTAGGCCGATGTTGGAAATGGGACATCCACTGAGGAAAGACATGGCTCACCTCTGGCGTGAGAGGAAGTGTAGATATGGAAATCGGTGCAGACACGTCCGAAGTCATCGATGTGCTACTACGCCAAAGAGCGTCACCGGTCTTGTTCGGTGAAAGTTGGCGAGCCGATCGGACTCGTCTCTCTCATCAGCCTCACTCCCCTTTACCCTAGACCTACCACGCAAGACCGTTGTGTCCAGGGGCACTGGATTGAACCAGCCGGCAGTGCCAAATGGGCCTCACTCATTATCAGATGGCTGCTTCCAAGCCTACTGTTCGATGACCTCGGAGTTGAGTCATGGTTTCGAGTGTGTGGTCCGCGATCGTCCCAGCGGACCAGAGGGTGGACGGTATTCTCATAGCCTGCCGTCTCAGGTAACGGATAAGGAAAGAGGCCATGTCGTGAATTGACGTGGCCCCTTCGGTCTGGCGACTGGCGTGCTGATGCTACGCGGCTTGTGCCTGACCCTGTTTCCGCTGCACCACTTGGTACTTGGATGCGACCAGTTCCAAGCGGCTGCGCTTCTGACCTTGGGCATCTTGCCAGGCATTTTCCTGGAGTCGACCTTCGATCTCAACGTAATCGCCTTTGGAGACTTCGTTGGCGAACGTCATGCCTTTGTCACCGAACATGGTGACCGGAACGCGCGTGGTTTTGGTGACGCGCTTCTGGTTGGCATCGTCGTACTCGTTCTTGATGTAGATCGTGCAGCTGATCACGGGATTCTTCCGGGTGCTGCGAACCTCCGGCTTATTGCCGATGCGCCCACGACACTTGAAGTGATTCTGGTCGTTCCAGGGCTTGGATGAGGCCGGGGCGTTGCTCGGGGTGGATGGGGTGTCAGACATGGGAAACCTCCTACAATAAGACTCTCAAGGAGTCGGTGAAGAACAACAGGTCGTGGATTACGCGGCCTGCGATGCGAGAACAATACGAAGTGGAGCCTGTGTCTCGCGCACGAAGGCTCTGAGGATGCCGATCACCTGACGTTTCATGGGCGTCGTGGTGACCTGATCGATCGTGACGTGGCATACCCTGGCGGCTGAGGCCGCCCGCACGATGCTGACGTCTGCGGTATCTCCGGTTTGCAGATTCGTGAGATGGAGTTGTTGACGGCACACAGAATAGTGACTGAGTGACCCACTCAGGCGTACATCCGAGGCATTGCCGATGAGCGCAATGGCAACAGCTAAGGGGCTATGACAGTGTAATCGCTGTCGAGTCATGATCCCTCCTCATGTATGAACGATCATGCTCGCATCAGGCTACCCGCAAGGCGGGTCTCCGGAATCCCCTCAGAAGGATGTCCGTCGATTCAGGGTGCTACGCGATGGAGTAGAGCCAAGAAAGGCAGGTACTGGAATCGGAAACGATGGTCGACCGGTGAGGAGCGATCGGAACCCTTCTTTCACTAGGCCGATTGCCCACAGTATGACGAGCAAACCGTAGCAGATGATCACAACGAGGCCGATAAGAATGGCGAAGGGCAACAGGATGTTCAGGCTCAGGGAGAGGACGGTGTGCGCCGTGGGAAATGAGAGAGCGAAGGCATCAAGCCAGGTCATAGTTGGGACTTTCTGTGTGAGCGTCGGTACCGGGGAGTCGAGCGTGTCTGACTCCTCAGGCTGAAGTTCAACCGGGTTCATCGATGAGGGGTCTGGTATGAGCGTAAAGAGGTTCGGAAGTGATGCCAGCGTCAGTGGCGTCGAGGGTAACAGATCCTCGGCTTGTGGCGGAGTCGTACACATGTTCGGCGTTTGTCGGCAAAGGTTCCCGTGGACAAGCAAGATGTATTTGGAACTGCCGACCGATCCGTTGTAGCCGGCTAAGGCTTGCCACGTGCGACCATGTCTTGTCAGCTGTTCCCCGAGAATGGTTCGTGCGGCGGTGAGATTGTGACAGGGCTCGAGTAAGTCACGCGGCGAGATGTTCAAGGTCTGGGCGAGTGTAGGCCAATTAGTACTATTGATTTGGCCAAGGCCCAGGTCGACTTTGTGTTGCTGGCGTTGCAGCCAAGTGAGCAATTGATAGGCTTCGGTTTTGCTGTTCGGGAAGACACTGTGACGGTTGCCAAGTTGATCCGTCCAGCCAAACGCCCAGGGGTGGTTGCGGCTTTCGGTGTAGACCAGGGCACGAAAGATGGGCACGGGAATGTCGAGCGCGCGGGCTTCCCGTTCCAGACAGGACTCCCAGGTATGCGGACTGTCTGGGGTAAGCGCAAAGACACTGCAGGAACCACTCCAGACGAGCAAGGTAGTCAGGAGGATCAACCCGTGCAGGCGCGTGTGGAGTGTCGCTCTCATGTGGGCTCCCTTCGTGTGTGGGACAAGGAACGAGTGAGTCGTGACAGAGACGGCGACGGACCACCATGCGGGTAATAGACGAACAGATTGGGGAAGAAGCGTCGGATGTGTTCCGTGGTGCCTTCTCCCCACATCGGACAATAGGAGCAGATCGCAAAGGTCTCCTTGAGGTTCAATTCGTGTCCGTGGCGAGTGAGAAACTCGCCGGCAGTCATGGCGAAGTGGCGAGACGTGGGGGTATGAAATGGCACCATGTCAGGCCAGGAATCGACGTTGAGATATTGATGTCCGGTGAAATAGTAAATCCAGGCTTGAGCACTATGAGCGGCACCGAGATCAACGATCGTCCAATGCGGCGGAATGAGGTGTGCAAGGGCATAGTACGGTTGCAGAAACCCCAGAAATTCGTCGGAGAGTTCGCACTCTGCATAGGGATTCTTGGTGAAGATCTCACGCAATTGTTCTTCTGGGATGATTCTGAACAGTAAACGAGAGAGCGCCTCGTTGCTGATCAACGGGGGGAGTGTGTGTTGCACGCCGACCGAATCAGGCGAGAACATGGTGTGTTCCCTGTTGAACGAGCAGAGTCAATCCATGTAAGCATTTCCGACACACATGGGTTTCAGCCTGATGCAGAGGCTCTTGGCGAAACTGCATGGAAGAGTTAAAGCGGCCGGCAGAATCGGCCGTCGTAAAATACAGACCGATACCATCAGTCGAGTCTACAATCCTCTCTCGACAGAGGTTACAGCTGAAGGTGCGGTGCGTGGTCATGTGGAGCCTCTGAGTTCTGACCGAATGCTCATCAGCAGTCGGCCCAAATGGTTCTCTCCGGTACCGAAGTACGATCCCCAGAAGGTATCTCGCCACCAGTTGCCCTCAATGAGTTCACGGGTCCCGGTTTGCAGGAGTGCGGTTTTAAACGGATCTTGTGTAAATTTGAGTCGTAACAAATCCTGCATCACGCTGAGCTTGATCTCCTCCCAATCGCTCCTCCTGGGAAGTTCTTTGGCGAGCCGTTTAGCCCGTCCACCATCCGGGGCTGAGGCAACGAGGAGTTGATCGGAGGGGTGGTGGCAGCGTGAGGCCATATAGGCGTGCTCGACGGACGCATAGGCAATGTCGTGATAGAGAATGACGACCGGCGTCATATTGCTGAGCCAGTGATACTGACCGCGGAAGAGTGTGATGGGACTCGTGGGATCGGCTTCTTGTTCACGCACCCGGTCCGCATAGAAGTCAGGTATCGTGCCCATATCTCCTCCATGTGAGTATGAGCTCAGCATGGTCTACGCACACACATGCGTGTGCGTCGTTTTTAGTGTGTCTCGAACGTGCGGGCAGAGAGTGCTGAAGATCAGGATCGGACGAGTGTGTGGCTGGAGATGATCATATGGCTATAAAGCATCCAGCGATGGTCTGGGAAGATCAAAAGATCGAACAGGCTGGCATAGCCGAGGGAAATGGGATGTTGGAGATTGGTGCTGAGTGTCAGGGTATCTTGAATGTCTTGCCAGAATGCCTCCACAGAGTCAGGGCCACAGCTATTTTGGCCGATGAGCGGCAAGATGGCGCTCGCCGAGGCTTTCGTTAATTCTTCCAGAGGTCTTTTGTGAGGGGTTGCGACGAGGGTCACGCACCGATGATTGGGATGCACGAGGAGTTCATGGCTGCCAGGTGCGTTGATGCCAAGGGTTAAGCGATCGTCTTTTCCCAGGGCTTGAGCCGTATCAATCCGACGTAAGAGGTCATCGACGGATGTGATCCCGAGTGGTAGCAGATAGTGACTGAGATGACACCGGGAGTATGGGGTTTCGAGTCCAACCCAGATGTTTGGATGCCTGTTCGAGCTGAAGTCGGTGTCCGAATGCGGGCCAGATCCCTTCGTCTCATGATTTTCGACTTCAATGGTCCCAGTAGATGTGTGCATGCTGGCCTCCTCTGATGATGGTGTTGCTGTGGTGGCGGCGAGCGGAGACTGGATTGCTGTCGAAATCACGTATGCCGGGTGCTGGAATTCCGGGCGGCCTCTGTAGCGAGAGAGTCGACGAGCTCATTCATCGGAATACCAGAGTGGGCGGCGACTTTGACCCAGGCAATAGGGAGAGGATAGGTGCGGATGTAGTTCACATAATCGAGGGTGGTCCGAGTGTTCGCGTGCCATCGGTTGGTGGCCCACGCTTCGATGCCGTTGTAGTCGAAGTAGACCGTGACGGCGCTATATTTCTGCGTGAGGCACTGGTCAAGCCCGTGACGAACGGCTTGTAATTCAGCAGCGACATTGCGATGCATAGCCATGTGGGGCTCGATATGGTCACTGGCGTGCCGGCAGAGTTCTTGGTCTCCACGTCGAATGACATAGGCCCATCCAAACCGCATCCCCGTGGACTCTTGGAGACACGCTCCGTCGACCCAGAGCTCAACTGCGTTCGAGTTGGAAGGCATGGGTGAAATGGGCGTGGAGGGAGTGGGAGTGGTCGAGTAAGACAGGAGCAGGCCGATGTCGGTCCAGGCATGTGCGATGCGCGCCAGGATATCGGGCGAGGGTGCACGAAGTTCGTTCGTAGTATAGCGAGGGCCGATTTTACCAGCGTAGATCACAAGTGAGCCGAGTGCGGGTCCTTGCGATTCAAAGAGAGTGATCTTATGACCGTAGCCGTTCGGAGTGGGTTCGGGATGGCGGACGGCACGGAAGTCTTGTCTAAGTAACGCTGGTACCAGGGCATCGACGATCTTGGATGGACTCATAGTTCCTCCTCCGGTGATGAGGGATGTCATCAACTGAGAGGACTACCCACGCAGTGGGTCAATCTGGTTTGACACATCGAGTGTGTGGTGCGCTTAGGAACGTAATGTGCCAGGTTGTGGTGCCAGAGCGATCCCCTCAATAGGTGCTGATGAACGCATGGGTCTCCGCAGTGATGCCCGGTTGGTGATCCTGAATACGGTAGATGTCCTCGAGGAGAATGCGTCCGATCGGGCGGGCACGGTGGGAATGGCAAGGGACTGACAGAGAGTGAGCCATGCACCAAGAGAGAAGACGTTCATAGTGATCCTCTATGGGAATATGACAAAGATGAATCGGTCATCGACGATCTCGGCCAGGGCGGTACGCACATCATCCCAGCGGAGGTGACCTAGGCCACATCCTGGACGTGGACAATAGAGGCGCTGAATCTGATGGCGATCAAGAATCTGACGGATTGCGTGAACGCCATTGAGAATCAACGGGAAATGAGATGAATGTCCGTAATGTTCTTTGGTGGGCCAGGTAATGAGGCGAATGTCTGGAAATTCGTGAGGGACGTTTCCCGCGACACGCAGTTTGGTTCCGAGTTGTTGTGGCAGGGCGGGGAATCGCATAGCGGCGTCTTTCGCCTGTCCGGCTCCCATGACCGCCCGACCGCTGGGTTTCACGATGCCGTTGGTCGTGACGGCAATCCATGCACCTGCCTCGTGGTAGGTCCAGAGATTACCGTTGATTTCGCGAAGCGGTGGCATGAGGTAACTCCTGATCAAGAAAGAGTGAGTCCAGCCTAGACAGGCAAGCGACTGCCATCGGGCCGCCCATCCACAAAGCGATCTGGGAATTGCCGGACCGCGAACGTAATGAGTTCGTGGGTATGGCAATTCCAGCCATCTCTGCAATAACACAACACGACTTGACGCTCGGCCTGAGCGAGCGTCTCCCAAACTTGGGCCGGCACGCGCGCCAAGATCTGCGCGTACTGTGCGCAGTACGCATCCCATGAGAGCGTGCCGGACTTAGAGCCCATAACCATCTGCCAGGTCGGTGCAAATGCACGCCAGATCCCTTGCGCCGACTTGACCGTTGTATCGATCCCCTGCACCCCTGGCCGAATCTGCGCACGCGTCAGCGTCGTCATCATCTCCTCCTCCTCTGAACTAATACATCTGTCGCTTGGGAGTGAGGCTACCCTGGCACAGGGTCAAGTTTCGTGGAGTTCTTCAAGGATCATGTCTGTCTCGTACGCGGTGTGTGCTGCGTCTATTATGACTTGGTCATAGTGATCGGGATGTTGACTGGCGTAGTGTTTGTGAAGTCTATCGGTTAGTTCTTCCGGATCGAGAGTGTATGCTTTGGCGGGGTTTTTCGTCGGGACATACTGGCAAAACCGGCATTTGATTGATCTGGTGGGCTCCATAATTGGTCTTTCGTTAAGGATAGGGTGTCGGAAGGGGTTGAGGAATTGTTGTAGGGGCAGCCGTGTGTGGGTAAGGATTTGTCTCTTGGGGTTTGGATGGAGAGGGATGATTTATGTGACAAACCATCGGCAATCTGGGCCTGTGTAGCCGGCATGGCCTTGCCGTTTGAGCGCGCTGAGGACTCCAGCAGCTGCGCGGGCAGCTCCTTGTGCCGACAAAAATTGCTTGTTGGGCAAGAGCAAACTGGCTGCTTGGCTGGGGGTCAGTCCTTGTCGGTAGGTTCGACTGGCTTTGGATAGAATTGTACGGGCTTGTTGAAGTGTGACTGGTTGGTAGGCGCGGTCATGCGCATCGGGCTTCATCATGATCGACCTCATGTAATTTGAGAAGGGGTGGTCCGTTGCGCTCGCATCTCGCGCATGACACGAGGGACGGTGATGTTGAGGATGACGCATTCCCGATCGTAGGCGGACATCTGGTCCAATATGGGATTGATCAGCTCCTCGAACGCTCCAAGGTCTAGTAGGTAACACCAGGTGTGGTGATTGGGTGGTCCGTCCAGAGAGCTGGAGCCTTCCCAGACTCCAAAGCGTTGGTAGAGGCCGGTATTGAGGGCTTCATAGCGCATGTGTCCGTCATCGAAGATTTCTCCTCGAGAGCAAAATCTGAATTGACTGTCCCTGAGCGTGATGATCTCTCTTCGGAGGAGTGCGTCTCGGATGATCCTGAGTATGTGTGGTCTCGGGGTTTGCATGACACAGTGATCCGGAATGGGCGGTGTGTTGGTAGTAGGGTTGTCTGCTGAGATGATTGTCATGGGATGCTCCTTGTTACGGATGATCCGTACCCTGGTCTTGGGACAGGATCACACTCGGCATGCCGGGCCACTGAATCCGAGCGCTTTCCCAGGTAAATGGTTTGGCATGATGGGGTTCTTGTTCGGCTCGGTCTTGAGCATCGTGTTGTGACCAGGCTGAGATTTCGAAGTGCTGACCACAGGCGTCTCGAAACCGATGGAGTTCAGGGAGTTCTATGGATGGTGCGTGTCGAACGGTAGCGATCAAGATCCGAAGGGGTTCGTCGAATGTTGTCGTAGGGAGGAGGCGTTCGAGCTGTCTGGCGATGGATTCGCGGTGAGAGTCTGAGATGAGCGAGTAGATGGCCATGGTGTACCTATTAGGGGCGAATAAGTCGAATTGGAATGTGGGAGGCTGCGCACAAATCAATCATGTGTTTAGTACCACGAGATTGACCATCCCAAAAGATCACGACTAGCAAACCTGGATGCTGACGAGCCTCGTTCAGCATCTGTTCGTTGCGAAGGTAGCCCGCGCGTTTTCCATAACGATCCCAATCGGCTGGACGTCGGATGACTGTGGCGCCACAGGCCTTGGCCGTCTCGCCAGCCCATGTATCGACCCCGCGTGCACAGCCGTGCATGAGGGAATCTTCAGGGGTGATCACATTCTGAATGGTCTGTCGGACAAGGTGGGGGTGTGGGAAATCTCGGCTGCCGGAGACCAAAATCATGCGTGCCATCGTTCGCCTCCGATGAGGGTGACATCAATGTATTACAGACGTCATCAGCTGCGAACGAAGAGAGCCGAGCGCACGAAGAGAAAGAGGGGATGCGGGGGAATTAGTGGAGGGGAAGAGGAGTTTTAGTGGAAGTGGTTGGTGCTGTGTTTCTTGGGCTTTGTTCGCGAAAACGTACTGGAACGGGTTGTTGTGGTGATATGGCTGATTGAGGTGTGGGATCTGCTTCCAAGGGGGCAAACTGGTTCGGGAATTTATTAAAGAACCAGGTCAGAGCTACAGGGAGATAACGGGCAGCGACTGTGACGCCCACGATAATGATAACAAGGGAGAGGAAGAAAGCCATATGTGAGGCTCCTCTTATAGGTAGGATATTATCAGATACTCGATTGGGACGCAAAGGCTTAGTAGTCCCAGCCAAAGGGCATGAAAGACGTCGTCATCCGTGGCGATGCGCCATTCGGGGATTATAGACCGGTGGAGTCGATATCGAATATGTGCGAGTAAGGCTGTTGAACCGAGGATGACGAGTACAAAGCTGAGCCCATAAAACAACGCGTTGACCCCTCCTTTGAACGGGTGGTCAATCAGTAACCCGCATTGAGCTCCAACACTGAAGATTTGGAGGTCCCAGGCCGTTTTGATAAACCGCAGATGATAATTAATAGGCTCGAAGGCTTGTTCGGCCACAGTAAATACGATGAGGATGAAGATTGGGGCGAAGAACAGTGCAAGAACTTCTGTGATGATGATGCTGTAGAAATCGTGTTCATGCATGGCGATGGGCTCTTGCTAAACCGGAGATACAGGCGTCGCTATTGTACTGAAGTACGGATCAAGGGTGAACAGGGTGTGCGGTGAATTCTTATTTGTTTTTTAAGCGTCGGGAGTGGGGTGTTTGTCCGCGGAGTTTCGGGGGGTGAGATAGGTTTCCCGTCATACCGACCAGATGGGTGAAAAACCACTCGGCTGCGGCACGTGGACCGTAATCCATGGTGCCCAATAAGTCTTGTCGGGCCCACCCATGTCCTTGCGAGACGAGCCAGCGGCCTTCCCGAGGATCTTCTTCGGCTATCAGGTTAGGACGAATCACCAGACTGTATCCGCATTCGCTCATGACAGGGCCTCGTGTGCGATAGAGGGGTGTGTCAGTTTGGATTACGCCGCGAGAGTGGTCGTCGTGTTCTGACCTGTGGTGAGTTCGTATACTTTTTTGCGAAGTGTGCCGAGATCCATTGGCTTGGCATATAGGGCGGCAATGCGGAGTCGTTGTTGCTCAGCCTCAATGGGTTCAGGCAATGGACCACCAGTCATGCCAATGATCGGGGTGGATGGCGCGAGTTGCTGAACTTCTGTAATGAGTTCTGGACCGGTCAAAAACGGCATCTCCATGTCCGTGATGACGAGGTCGTGAGGGTGCTCGACGAAGATGGCGATGGCTTCGGCTCCGTTGGCGGCCGTTGTGATGGTATGGTCATCTAACTCAAGTGCTTTGGTGAGTAGCATGCGGACCGATTCGTAGTCGTCAACCACAAGAATGCGTGCCATATGAGGCTCCTTGGTTCAGGGCTTGTTATTGAGAACATGCGAGAGACATTCCCATTGAAGGGCTGGCTTCAGTTGTCGTTCTAACGGAACAATGTACGTACGAGTCGGATGACTAGGCGGACGGAGTTGAGCAGGAGTGCGGATCGGGAGGATCGTGTCGCTCTAGCTTGACCTCGCCAGTGTGGGTGATGTGTCGTGGGTCCTGGACAAAGAGCGTCTGGATTGTGGTCAGATCAGGATTCAGTAATGGAAAGTAGCCTTGTTTCAGTGGCTGGAATCGGAACGGACGGTCTGGATTCAATTGTTTGATTATGAGTACCAGTTCAGCGGGCGTGTGCTGAAGGGGGAATAGCATGAGTACATAATCGTCCAAGTCAAGGAAGTGGATGACCCAGGCTTGCACGGGCCTCGACGTGATCAAATTGGGATGTGCAGTTGGATGAGTGGCAGATCGGTTGTCAGAGGCTGATTCGGGCTGAATGGATGGTCCAACTGGATGATGGCGATGTTTGGCTTGCCAGATTCCGCGATACACACTTTGCGCCTCGAGTCCCCATCGTGGGTTCATGGGATGACCGAGATATGCGGATTCAGCAGCGTGGCGCATATCGTGTGTGATTGTTCGTGCGGTGAGTGACATGAATCCTCCCTCGGGCAGGAGTGACATCTTATGACGTCAGTCCGAAGTGTTCATCTCAACAGAATCACTTGTCGTTCGGCTGCCGCGTTCCACGCGGCCCAGCAGACGAACTCAGTGTGGAGTTGGGTGATGGATGTCGCCTTCGTCGAAGAACAGGGCGATTTCCCGATCTGCCGCGTCAGGGGAGTCAGAGGCATGGACGGCATTATTTGGCACACCTACGCCGAATCGCGCGCGTAGAGTGTGGCGGGCAGCTTGTGTGGGATTGGTATGGCCGACGAGGTGGCGGAACCGTTCAATAGCTTGGAATCCCTCGAAGACACAGATGACGACAGGGCCGGACATGCTGAAGGCGATAAGGTTGTCGAAGTACGGCCGGCCGCTGTGCTCTTGGTAGAGCGTATGGGCTTGCTTGTCATTAAGCTTCAACATTTTGAGCGCGAGGAGTCTAAACCCCTGCTGTTCACAGATCTCAATGATGGCGCCGATATGCCGAAGTTGCACGGCATCAGGTTTGAGCATGACAAAGGTGCGTTCCATACGGCCTCTTATTCTGTGAGCTCTATGGAGGGAATACGATGATACCGGGTCTTTCGGAACCGCTTCCAATTGCGGTCGGTTCGCGCACGAACTGGGAGATCATTCCAGCTTGTGGGGAGTTGGGTGGGACGTCGAGCTGGTCGACATAGTGCGCTAGTATTGGCTCTCCGTTCGGACATGGTGCGTGGGCGTCGAAACCAGCTCATAGTGATCCTCTATTGACGAAGGAGTCCTGCGGCGATGGCAGCTTGGCAGAGTGTGCGATACAGCCGACGGTTGAATAAAGGGTATTGCTGGATTAATGCGATTGTGGTTGGCTTCGTCTCCATCCATTCACTGATCGCGATTGCCACGGCTGGGCTTCGTGAGATGCCGGCGTGGCAATGGAGAGTCAGCGCTGTCATGTGAACCTGTTCACGAAGAAGAAATTGGAGCAGGGCGTGTGCGTCCTGTTCGCGCAAGGGAATGAGCGGTCCCTGGGGATGGTCTTCGATCGTGTAGGGAATGTCCCAGTCTTGTAGATGATAGATGGCGGCATACGGACGATAGGGTGTGACCGGAGGGGATCCGGGTTCGGTGATCGAAATCAAGACTTCTCCAGGTTGAGGAATGTGACGTTCTTCGATCCACTGTTGGGAAAAGATTGAGACAGGAATACCCACGGCTGTGGATGGGAGTTGGCGTTGTTCATCGGCCATCATGGCTGACTCTATTGGGTATCGGGGTGCTGTGATGCTGCGGCTGATGGTCATCCATATAGGTTGTGCGATGGGTGTGGCTGTGTGGAAAGAAGATTAATTGCCAGACAGGCAGTGTGATGGAGTCGTTCCAGTGCCGGGGGTGTCCATTGATGTGGACGGCGCGTTGTTCACACCACCGTCGTAGTTCGCTTCGGGTGGGTTGCTTCCCGGGTGTCCGTTCGCGAGTCGATGGCAGATAAAACCGTAACAGAAACTTGAGGACATTCATGGGAGGCTCTCAATCAAGATCAGCTAATGTGCCGGATTCGTGAAGGGTGGTGTCTCTGATCTGGAATGGCGGCAAGGAGTGCAGTGAGACACCCATGACGTGATCGAGCAGAATCGTCGCGTCCTCGGATCGGCCTTCTTTGAGATAGCGAAAGACACTGCGAAGTTCTTCCCGCAGAATCAAATCGTGCCCGCCTGGATCGATGGCCATGCGTTGGGGGCCATCGAGCCCTTTACGAAACTCGACCCGTTCAGCTTGGTAGGTGCCCGTGCCGGCGGAGGTGCGGCGAAATCCGAGTTGATGGTCGATGAGCCAGTCTTCGAGTGAGAGGAATTCTCCTTCCAATGCGAAGGGGTTGTAGAAATGGAGATGCCCATTCGCATCGTGGGCGCTGAGGAGGTCAGCTTCGGTCTGTGGAGTAAAGAGCCGATCGTCGTAACTGAGGCAGACAGATGCGCCATGGAGGACACTGAGAAATTCTGGGATCAGCAGGCGATCGAGCGTGCCGCCGATCTCAATCTCAGCTGGAAATTGATCCAGTGGAGGGGGAGGCGATTGAGTTGGTGCGGTCTCGGTTACCTGCCGGACACGTGAATGGGGTGCGGGTGTCTGTCCGGCTAATCGGTCGCAGATAGCTTCGAACAGATTCAGGAGGAGGTCGAGCTCAAAGAGGACATCCAGAGGATCACGTTGAGATAAGTCCTGGAGAGTTTGTTTGACCCACCAGGACGTCGCTGGATCTTCAAGGAGCAGGGTTTTGGCCGCGTCGGGGTTGGTTGTGAGGAGGTCTTTTAGATGTTTCGTCATATGAAGGTAATACGATCTTAGATGGAATCGTGATTAGGCAGTGGCCGGCCGGCTGCGAATCAGGTAGAGGCGATTGCTCCGGGCTGATGACCGGTCGGGAGTTATTGGGCTGGTGGGGATTGGTGGCTCAGGGGTCGGAACAGGAACATGGGTGAGCACTGGTTTAAGAATTCTGGCGGACGGGATGCAACTATCCAGTCGAATCGTGGCTTGGAGCGCGTCACCCAAGAGATTGTCTGGTGTATGGAGTAACGTCGTGATCGAGGGGCGGTGTCCGATAATAATGAGTTTACTTTTGCTCCGGGTGAAGGCGACGTTGATCAGTTTCGACGGGGTACGATCATGATCGCACCGGCCGAGCATGGTCTTAGTAAGGTCGCCGGTGACCGTGGTATCGAAAATGACGATATCGTGTTGCTGGCCTTGTACGCTGTGAATGGTCCCAACATGAATCCGATCGCTGAGATTGGCTTTGCTGACCAGGTCATGGAGGAGGCGGACTTGATGCCGATAGGGCGCAATGATGCTGATACTGGGTAGCGTGGTCGAGGGATCCTGGAGAGCTTGCGTGGCTAAGGCGACAGCGAGGGTGGCGTGGTAGTGGTTGCAGGGTGACCCTTTGTGGTCTTTTTCAACCCACGGCTGTGCGTCGCTGGTATCCACGAAGGCGAGCGCTTTGCCGGGGATGGGTGCTTGCTCGACAATGGGTTGTCGGACGGCACGAATCTGCATGTCGGTTCGATACGAGAGGCCGGCACGCTGATACAACCGTGCGGCGAGCGCGGCGATGTCTGGGTGCATTCGGTATTGGGTGGTCAATGCGGCCACCCGCGGGTCGTGGTCGTTGGCGATGCCGGTCAACGTGTAAATATCGGTACTCAGCCATTGTTTGGCCTGTGCGGTTCGTGATTCAGCAATAGGGGAGAGTTGGAAAAAGTCGCCGACGATCAACACCTGTTTGCGAGCGAGACAGAGGGCGGTGAAAAGCGCGGGCGGGGTGGCCATCGAACCTTCATCAACAATGACAAGGTCGAATCGTTCCTGTTCGAGTACTGCAGCTGTATAGGTACGGGTAATGGTTGTGGCAAGGACACGAGCCTGCTGAATAATCCGCCGCTCCAGAGTGGAAATGGCGTGCTGGAGTGCCGTGATGTCACGATGCAGTTGGTTGGCTTGTTGCTGCCGTTCCGTGAGTCGGTGTGAGAGGGTGTCTAGATCATAGGGACCGAGTTGGGTGTGGAAGGATTGTTGCAGCAGACGGTGGGTGGTCTTGAGGTTCCGGAGTTGTTCTTGGACCGTAGCGTGCTGAGTGCGGAGACGCTCGAGGGCCTCGGTTTCATCCTGATGAAGGAGCTGGGCGTTGAGGAGATCGGCTTGGATGGCGGTGTGATTTCGAAGAATGAGTCGGCGCCAGCGAGAGGCTGACCAGAAGTGCTGTAATTCAGTGTCGTACCGAAGGACCTCCTGTTCATAGGTCGCACATCGTTGTTCGGTTCGAGTGAGGGCAGTTTGCAGGTCGGCCAGTTGCTGGTGACATGAGTCGTGTTGAGTATGGGAAGACTGGATTTGCTCCTTGAGAGAGGTAATTGACGTGATCCTGATTACTTCTTCTTCGATCGGAGCGGCCTGACGTTGAAGGGTTGCGAGTTGCTCAGTCAGTCGGTGTAACTCGTCCGAGGAGAGCCGGTCCAGGGTAACGGGGGCCAGGCTGGGTGGGGCATCGTCGGCTACGAGCCCGTAGCGGACGATGTCACCAGGGGTGTGACTAGGGCTCTGTGCGAGAACCGCTTCGAGCGCTTCATCGACGGCCGTATTGGTGTTGGAGCAAATGAGGACGCGATCGCCACGTTGCATGGCGAGTCTGGTGATGGCGCCGATCACTTGGGTTTTCCCGGTCCCTGGTGGTCCCCAGAGATAGAGGAAATCATGGGTGAGCGCATGCATGAGTGCGGCAAACTGTTCGGGATTGAGGGTAGGGTCTGGAGTGAGATCCAGACGATCAGCGATAGGGGTGGGGCGTGCCGAGGGAGTAAAGCATTTGAGGGCCAGGTCGGTTAAGAAATCGTGAGGATGGGCTTGGATGGCTGCTAAACGTTTATCCAGAGCGAGCAATAGGCGTATGCGGTCGATCGTGAGTCGGGCTCGAGGGATTTCCGGTTGTAGGTCGCCAATGAGGGAGAGTGTCAGTTCGTCGACGGAGAGCCCAAGGATGACGCAAGGATGAGGGGTGCCGTCGATAATCAGTTCGCCCTGCGTATCGTCGAGGGCGCCGGTCAGTGGCCAGTGCGCGGTACGGAAGGTAACCCGCTGATGCCGGCCGTATCGGCCTTGGAGTCGCCCATCGTGGAGCGGGACACTGAAGGGACGGCCGTCGTTGGTGCATTGACGAGAGTGCAGTTCATCGCGGAGAGCCGATCGGAGGGTTTTGAGGAGTTCATGGAGGGATGAGGGGACGGAGATCGTCTGAGGACGTGCGGGGTCCGGCATACACACCTCCTGTCGTATTGAGCGCGACTGATCATGTTGGACACCCCTGCGCTCGTTTCGAGCGCCGGACGAGCGGGGTGTGACTGGATCTGGGACGCAAGAGAGGTCATGGGCAGAGCGAAGCAAGGGATGGTTGCGCGGCAAGGGGCTTGGCTTGGAAGGGGATCTGGTGTAAACTTTGTTCAGTTATTCATTTTTGGTAGGCTGTTTCTCGCCGAATTCTCCTCTTTTCTTTCACGTCTGTTTCGTCTTCGTTCGTCTATTTCAGGATTTCCTTTGCTGAAAGTTGTTGCGGTGTTCCCTGCGACCTGATGCGCGTGAACGAGAGTGTTTGTCCTGCCTGATTCTTTCACCCAGCATCATTGGCGTGTGTATCAGTCTGTGATTCACATGTCGATCGCATGCTGCTCGCCTTGTGTGTCTGCGTGGTCAGTCTACCTGTCATTGCCTGAGTCATTCTGATCGGGTGTGTGTCGTTTTTATTCATTTCATGATGCCGTCGAACAGGATGTGTTCGAGGGTAGGAGGAGGTGTGTTATGGAGCAGGTGAGGATTGAGGTGGAAGTTGTTCGAGAAATCGTGTTGGTGTCATTGCATGTTGGCCATTTGTCATCTCGGATGGCGCAACTCGTGCATGACGATGTGTTTGATCGGTTAGATCAGTTGATTGATGCAGGGATGGCGCGCTGGATTAAATCACGGCCGGATCATTATGTGATCATGCCACAACGCGACGTGCCTGCGATTGAGTTGGCGACTGAGATAAAGAAGCAATTGCGGCTGTGAGACGTGCGACTTGTTGTCTTTGAGTCGGCGTGAAACGGTGCGTGCGCTTCAGATGTTTCAGTCTCGCCTCTAACTTCTTCAGTGGATCTCCCAGCTTCAGATATCTCACCGAACCAACGAACTCCGCATTTGCCGTCCAGAAGCGTTTGCGACTGTCGGTGAAGCGGTTGACCTGCCGTTGAATCTTCAATAAATCCCTATTTGGCATCTCCAATCCTTGTTGAATGTTTGCATTCTAGCACAACTATTTTGTGTGTCGCATCTACATGTCTAAATTGGAGGATGATCTCATGCGCCATTCTGACCAGACACAATTGAAATCTATGTCTGCCTATTTAATCGCGTCATTACAACCATCTCGTGATGCCACATCGCGTTCGAAAACAGCAGTGTCTCGTGAACAGTATTTGGCTGCATCTCTGGTCATTTGTGACTATGAGGGTGCTCGCTATACGGTTCAAGAACTGATGGATCGGCTGACTGCACAGCTTCTGGATGATTCGGAGCAATCCCCAGATAAGCTGGAGCACGACATCACTCAATTAGTCGTCTCAGTAGCACACAGTTTTGGTCCGGTCAGTCGTGAGGCCTTGCTGGATGTGCTGTGGTACGAGGAGTGGGGATTCAATGATTCAAATGAACTGGATATCTATGAGTCTCCCAGTTCTTTGCTTACTCGGTGGAATGCATTATCTCCACAGGAACAAGCATTGGAATGGGAAGAATGTATCGAACTCTGTGAACAAGGGATTGGGGATATGCAGCAGTTCTATTCGATCATCATGCCGCAATTACTTGTGGGCTATGTTGGCGACTAGACTGGTGGCTGTTCTCGGGATCTCTGTGCCTCTCCCCTGACAGCACTGTTTCAGTGCTTGTCGTCTGTTTTCATTTTCTTTCATTTCATTCTTCATTACTTACACTGGCACCCTCTGAGGTGTCCAAGAAAGGATGTGTCTCATGCAGAACGTAGCTACATTGAATAACTATCAGTCGTTGCGTCAGGTGTTGAGTGCAGTGCGGATCGTTCGTCGGTCAACCATGGTGATGACGTCTGGTCTTCGAGCCATGAAACCGGTGGAACGATTGGATGAACAGCAATTGACTGAACTGATTGCATTGATGGAGATGGGACGGTTTCGCATTTCGCCGGCGAATTGGGTGCGGGTGCGAGAACGGGCTCATTTCATTGCTGTCCATGAATATGGGAATCGTCAGCTCCGGAATCAACGGACGTCTGATGAGAACCGTTATGATGATGACAATCGCCCAGAGTCTCCGAATCTCACGTGGAAAACCGCTGGAATTCGGGGCACGGTGATTGGATTAGAGGATGGTCGACTGGCTCGTCGTATTGATGCGGAACGGGCTATTCCATTCTGTGGCGTTATCTCACCGGTTTGGTTGTCAGAGGTGGAGCGTCGTCAGGATGGGATGAGTCGTGTGCGATGGGTAACCGGTACGGTACAGTGCTCGCGATGTGATGGCTATCATCTGTCGCCGGTGCCTGTGTCGTCTACGGTATCATCGTCAGCGTCGGTGTCTTCGGATACTGATGTTGAGATCACTTGTCCGCATTGTCATGGCGTGTCGATCCGATTCGAACGTGAGGGGTTGCTGTTGACAGCTCATTGTCTCTGTGGGTGGGAACAGACAACGTCGCTGATCGGATTGGATTCGAATGTTGTTGAGGCGAATACCCGAAGTATCTTGTCTGCGTCTGTTCGCGATGTTGAGGAGGAGACTGATGTGCTCATTCCTGATATCGAGAGTGGACGGACTGATATGAATGGGGAAGTGGTGTCTGAGGATGAACTTGAGGAATTAGAGGAAGGGGATTTGATGGAGACTTTAGTCGGGATGACTGAAGGATCTGAAGCCCCGTTGCCTACTGATGACTCAGTGCTGTTGGCTTCACAGGAGGATCTCGTTGATGATGGGATGGACCTGGAGGCTATGTTGACTCGTGAGATGGTGCAGTTCTGGACCTCGTGGGAGCAGTTGGATTTACGTCGATTGCTCTTGGATTACACGATGCGAGGTGCATTGACGCCATCGATGAGCTTGGATGAGACGGGTTGTGCGTCATGTGACCGTCTTGCCTTGATCTGGATGGTGGCTGCCACATTAACGCAAGGTTGTGGACGAATGTCTCCGCAACAGCGAGAGGAGTTTGCGTTGTGGTTGGTCCAGAGTTCTGATGAAGCGTTGCGTCAGTTTTTACCTGACGGCGCGGAAGAAGTGTCGTTGCCGAACGTCTACGCCAAGATCAGGTCTTGGATGCGGTCGTGTCGGCAACGGGTGGTGAAGTTTCGCTCAGAGTCGGCTGGTGTGCGGTTATTGTCGCGCCAGTTTGGTGTGAGTGAAACCGCCTTTCGTACGGCTGTTCAGTTGATGGCCGTCGCGTAAGGTTGAGCGGGGTGTCAGAGGGGGATCTGGTCTGTCGACGCAAGTCGGAACCGGATCTTCCCTCTGACATAGGGAAAAGGGAACGTCGGATTATCTCAATGAAAAGTGACCAAGTCGCTTGCATTGGAACCCGGGCGTTCCCTTTTTTTTATTGATACCCGGTTATGCCGCGGCGGGCATAGCAGTGGCCGCGCGCTCGACGTCCCAGTCGACTTGATGCCCACGGACCTCTCCGACGGTGATCCGTTTCCCTTCGATCTCGCGCTTGCTGAAATGCAAGGCGCCTTCGACGCAGACCTTCTTCCCCTTTGTGACGTTGGCTGCGACGGCCTCGCCGCGTTTCCCGAAGACACTGACGGGAATGTATTCAACGGACCGTTCCTGGCTGCCCTTCTTGGGAGAGCCATTGACTGCAACTGAGAAGTTACAGATCGATACGGGCTTCCCTCCGATCTGGAGGCTTCGAAGGGTCGGATTGTCGGTGAGACGGCCAATGATGGTGACATGGTTCTTGCTGATCATGGAATACTCCTTGGTGATGGACTGAGAGATGTATGTGGATGGGACAACGGTTACGGCATTGGGGCGGACCTCCTGGCATGGTGGGCGAAACACGGTCTGTTCTACACACTAGCCGCTGGGGATGATGGTTATGCAGGGACCTGGGCTTTGGAATGGCCTGGCGCGGGTAACTGCCCGCTCTGAATCGCGATGGCTCGTAGGGTTTCGACGGCGAGTCCGTGATCGGCTGCTTTGACGCGGCACCCGGTTTGTTTCTCCCGGAAGCGCTGAAGCCCGTTGGCCAGATAGGTAATCAGTCCGGCCATGAGCGTGTCAGTGCTTTCGAAGACCGAGGGATCCGGGTGATGGAGAAATGGATGGGTGGATTCAGGATCGCCGGCCAACGTGGCTAAATCGTCGGCGGATAACTGGAGGAGCCATTCGACGATGGGTTGCACATTGGCCTTGGCTTGGGCTTGTTGATCGAGGAGGAACTGTGTCCGAGCCTCTCTGTTAGGTGGCATCGCAGTTCGGTTGATAGAAAAGGAGGACAGCCATGGCAGTTGGCATTCTTTGACGAGCCGTCCGGCTGCTGCCCAGACCGCCATCCGAGTGTCCGGATTGTCTTTCTGTTGCAAGGCCTGGTCAATGAGGGCCTGTCGCATGGGGGAGTGGGCCATCTGAAACAGATTGTAGGCCGGCTCATGCAACAGATCGCTGAGACTGGAGATTTCTTCAGAGACAACTTTCCCAAACACCTCTTTGAATTCTTCGTGGTTGTTGAGATCGGTCATTCGATGTTCTGCGAGGGCAATCAGGTGTTGCACCACAGACGGTTGAGACACGTGACTGTCACGTTCTTCCGGATGGTTCAAGAGGTGAAAGATCTGTTGCAGTTCGTCCATGCTGATGGGTGTGGTTTCTGGGAGTTCTGCGACAGTGACATCATCGTCATAGGGTGAAATGCCGTCCTGTTCCGTTTCCTCTTGTAAAGAAAGAAGGTCGGGGTCCTCGCTCAAGTCGACGGAAGACTCCTCGAGATGCTCGTCGAGGAACGTGGCGTCGTCGGAAGTCTCATCTGTCTCAGGTCGTGAGGTGCGGCCGTCTTCGTGGATAGCGTTAGTGTGGAGCCAATCCGTGATGACTTGGTCGTTGGCATCGGTTTCGATGGTGGTCAGTGACTGGAGCGGCCGGTGATAGCGCATGCCACAGCAACGGCAGACCAGAGTGTCTTGGTCTTCAAAATAGCTGGAGCTGTGGAGATCCGCGTGGCATTTCTGGCACGGGATTGGCTGGTTGGAGGATCGGTCGGTGAGTGTAGAGGAGAGACGTGTGGGAAGATGTTTTCCTCCACAGGAAGGGCAGAGCCGGGTATGACCTGGGCGTTTGCGCAAACCCTGCGCGGTTTCGAGGGTCAGAATCTCTTGAATGCCACAGCGGGTCTGAATGCGTTGGTGATCAAGCATGGTGGCGCGCCGTCCGTCTAAGAGGATGATGTCAGGGCGCGCCTTGAGGGATTGCTTGGAGTGGGAAACGAGGATAGGGAAACTGGGTTCCGGGTGTTCGCCGTCGTAGCGGGTTTCCCGCGTATGAAAGCGATCGCGTTCTTGGGCCTGCCATTCGTCGATCAGTTTGGTATAGCGGAGGGCAAGTTGATCGATGACCAACTCCTCTTTGTCCGCAGGCTCCAAGATGACAGTCGTGGGCATTTTGAATGGATGTTCGTCCAGGATCATGAGTTCACGGAATTCATCAAGACAAATCATGAGGAGACTCCCTTCATTGAGTCGAATGGTCAGAACCTGTGAGGTCCGATGTGGTTTAGGTTGTTTGGTCCGCGTCCGGTTGTCGGCCAGCGGCAAGCTCGTGGAGGTAGATTTGGTCAAGTCGACAAAACAAGTGGTAGCTTTCTCGCTGGGTTTTTGTTGCGGAATCTTCCCATTGCTTCATTTGCAATTCGGCGTTATGCACCGTGACTTTACGTCCAATGGGGAGGCGTTGGGCAAAGTCATCAAGTTTGGTCCGGTCCGTCGCGCCAGGGACTTTGATTTCCATGAAGAGTGGTTTTTTCGAGTGGAGGGAATGAACGGCAATCGCGAAGGAGAGGAGCCAGCCGTGGCCATTAACGGAGTAGATCCCTGGGGCATGGGTGATCCGTCCGCCCATGGTGACGAAATTCTCATCTTTCATGTGTGCCCTCCTGTGTGACAACCGACAACACTCAGAAGAGCTTACTGCGCGAAGCGCCCTCCCAATTTGATGCGTATGGAATAGGTTGGAGTTTGAGCTTGAGAATTAATGGTCCCTATAGCCCTAGGAATGTCATCAATAAATGGGATGCTAGGATCACGTCCATGTGGGGCTTTATATGATTGAGGTGGGGCTTGCAACGGGCTTGTGCTCGCTTTGGAGAAGGCGTAGAACTGACGACTTTTTTTGAGGATGCATAACGGGAGGGATGGTCAGGAGTTATTGGGTTTGAATAGTGGCGGAAAGTTGTGGGTGGGTGGAATGGAGCGACTCATGAAGCCGGCCGACTTAATTCAGCACAATATCTCGGGTCTGTTTAAATACTGCCAGGAGCATATCCTCTGGGGGGAACTGGCAGGTGATCATAAACTCACAGCTGAAAACTGTTTATGGTTTCTGGAACAGTTTCGTCCACTTGAATACTGCATGGTAAGGGGCTTTCAAGTTGCGTGTCAGAAATTTGACGAGTCCCCCGCGAGAATCAATTGTCTGTCTCTACGACAGGACATGGAGAATCAACTCAAGAATGCAAGGATATTGGCTCGGTTGTATGAAAATGTGCTGGACTCAATGAGGGGCTCGCCAACGGAGAGGGCGAAACCAGATGCTTTAATGCATCAGCTCTGTTGCTATTTGATCCAAGATCTAACTGCCGAATCATCTGCAACGATTGTGTCAGGTTTGTCGCCTCTGATTGTTATAGCCGCCACCCCTGCGGCTCAAATTGAAGAACGATGGAATGGATTGTGTTCAGGCTGGGGAATAGATGCGACCTATGGACGACGGTGGGTGGATATCAAGGTGAAGATTGGTAAGGAGGCACGGGGGTGCATCCCTGGTTCCTGTTACTCGACAATTAATAATTTGATTCAAGGAGAAGGTCAGTTTAGTCAAGAACATGTGATGGTGGCCACAAGTGAGGCCAATCATATTTTGCAGCTGTTTAAGGAGGCGTTGGGGTCGATCTTACCGAGGTATCTCATTCGGTAAGGGGCAATGATCGATAAAGATCATGGGTAGGGAGCGAGGGGGCGTGGCCGAGTTGCGGGGAGACTGGGGAGATAAGCGGTTATGTGCGAGACTTGGTTGCGTCAAGGAAAGCTTGGGCGCTGTCGATAATTTCTTGTGCACTAGTTCGGAGGAGATCGAGGTCGGCCGTATCATCGATATTTGAGAGATCTGCCAGGAACTCTGCGACGAGGATGGCTTCAGATTGTCCGCTGTTGAGTAGCTGCCGAAGAATGGAATCGACACGTTGGTCGAGTAAGGTGGGCATAGATTCTCCTGGTGTGAAATCAACGGTCTTGGTACCTGTGATGATGCGTGGAGTTTGGATCAGAATGGGACAAGGGTAGTACCGTTCCACCATCCGCAGGCAACCCCACCTGTTTCACAGAAAGCTCCATTGTCTTGAAAGCCCGCATGAATGTAGTGCCCATTAATATCGCACCCGATGAGCTGTCCGTCGTGTAGGGGTTTTTGGCAGATGGCACAGCGCACAATGGGCACGTGGGGCAATGGTTTGCGACGACACCATCGAGTGATGAGTTTGATGATGTTTATCATGTGCGATGGGGAATGTGATTGAGGCATGGTTGAGTATGATGTTCTGAAATACCCGAGAGGCCCCAGGACCGAAATAGGGCTAACTTCAAATCTTGTCGTCCAGCAATGTCTGCAATAGATAGGCCATTCATCTCGCACACGAAATCGAGTGCTGCCTGGAGATGGCCAATTCGCTTCATCATCCGGTCTCGTAATGAACCTTTCCCTTCAGGATGGGGCTTAGCAGGATACGCTATGGCTTCGCTGGTGACCTGAAGAATGGCTCCCGCCTCCTCAATAACATATTGAATGCCTTGCCATCGTTCGTATGGCCCTGTGGTAATGGGACAGGATTGTAATAGGGTGAGCTTTGTGGCTCGGTGGGTGGTAATCACTGAAGTTGGAAGGTCGTTCATCTCCGATAGATAGTCAAGACTGGCGAGGAGATCACCGAGTTCCATAATTAATCGGTCACGCAGTGGACCTTTTCCATCAGGATGGGGATCCGTCGGAAAAGCCATGGCCTTGCCGGCGATCTGAAGGACTTCGCCGGCTTCCTCAACGACTTTTCCGATACCTCGCCAATATTCAGTGGACACGGCGGTGATCGGCTTGGTGCTCGTCGGTTCTGTCTCTATGGAGGTGCCGGACAGCATGGGTTACGAGTCCCGGTTGATCGAGAGCTGAATGTGTTCAGGAGTGCTCCGGTGATGTTGGGGATGTTCAGCGCACCGTTCACATAAGTAATGATAATCCGGTTCGACACAGCGAGGGATAAGCAATGGATCCGGAGGTCGTGGATTGTATGCCAGGCAGGGCATCAAAGGGTCTCGGTGTCCTGGGATGCCAATAGGATGACCGCGGTAGCCGTTGCCCCAATGTCGAAAAGCAAACAAGGCAATGGTACGCCAGATTCTGCTTGTAAACGAGAGCGAGTCGTCGTGATGCTCAAGCATCTCGTTGCGAAGTTGAGTACGGAGCGGAATGGACATGAAATGTGACTCTTTCTGATCGATTACATGAACCATGGAAATGGACTTGGGGCGCAACAACTATGTGTGCACCCCAAGCCGAAGGTGACGCAGTGAGTGTGACCAGGCGTCACTGAATGTCCTCATCCTCGTCCTCTTCATCTTCTGGTCCGAGATACTTGAGGTTCATAGTCTCACCCCCTTTCCGTCTGAGTTACTGTGTGAATTGTGTTGTTCGGCGATGCTGAGCGTGTCAGTGGCAGCACATCGGGATTTGGCGGCTCGAGCTCGAAGACGATGTCGTTACCCTCTCGGATTACCGTCATCGACAATTCATTGAGACAAGCTTGGATAATGACTTCATCAACACTGGGCTGGCGTTGTCCGTTCATTAGTGTCGGCCAGACGACGAGTTCTTCCCGAATGTAGGTGACGAATGGCTCTAGGATCGTGGTACGTCCCGCTGCGAGCCGATCGACTTCACGAAGGAGTAATAGGATGATGTTCGCGACCGTGACCTGCTCTGGATTTAGACCACATCGGTGTGCGGTGATGCGTTTCAGGTCTTCAATGAGGTTGGTCTGAACATAGTGCCCCTTACTGTACAGATAGAAATGTGACATCCCAGTTTCGATGGCATTTCGATGTGCTGTGGGCATTTGGGCTCCTAGGCTTAAGATTGGTGTTAGGCGTCTTTGACCCAGGCTGGTTTTTGTCGCTCGCCGTGAACAGTCGGAAGCCCCGGCCCGGCATCGACCTGGTTTTTGAGTACCATGCCGACGAGTTTATAGTCGGCAGGTAACCGCTGCCCCTGCTTCATGCGCATTTTGAGTTCTGTTTGATTCGTGTAAATGAGCTGAGTGATTCCTAGGCCGAGCAGATGAAAGAGTTCTCCGCCTGGAACATACGGCAGCGGGAGATAATTTCTGTCAATGGGTACGGAACGGGACCCCGCAAGCCAGTTGAGCGTGCCGGTTGGGGTGAGCAGTAATTGGAGATGCGCACGAGCAAAGATGAATTCGTCTTCGTGGTAGAAGGCGGCACAAAAATGCATCAACGTATGTTCTTTGTAGAGAGGGTGTTCATGCTCATGAGGGGTGCCAAACTCGTAGAGTTCGACTCGATCGACGCTCACTGGAATTGAGGTGACACAGGGGGGGTCCTCTTCCTCCTCGTGCGAGTTATTGTGGAGATGTGGCTGAGTAGGGACGGACGTCTTGGGTATTGGGTCTTGAATAACTTGAGAGGCATCGTTGGGGTGGACAAGGGCTGATCTATGGCCATGTGTGAGATCAGTGAGAATGTCTTCGGTGTATAGAGCCGCTCGAGTCGATCGGCGAATGAGGGCCTGTGCGATCTGGGGATTGGGGACAATAATCCTCCAGTCTCGGGTGTAGAACCAGGCCAATTCATCAGCCAAATCACGGACATGATCGATGGTAATCGGAGATGAATCCGGCTGGGCGGAGCTGCTTGGGGATGGGAGGGTGTCCTGTTCTGGGTTAGCCATCTGAGACTCCTTACAACATGCCTCAAATGACTATTACGCTCCGGCGCGGGCCGAAAATGGCAATTGGGGGCCTATAGCGAAAATAAAGTTGGGTCGAATTCATAGAGGGGCATGGGATTACCGGGTGAGTGGGGCCTCAATTGAGGGGTCGGTTCCACGAAGATAGGCGCCTAGCTCTGGGTGTCGCCGGCTGGCCAGGGTTCGCATGGTCCAGGCGATATCGCGGTAAGACCAGTGCCCTTGAGGTGTAGTTCTAATCCCTACGAGGTAGTCTAGGGCCGCCCAATCCATTTTCAGGAGACATCGGACTTTCGTGGCAAACGGGAGTAGGTACGTGCCAATGGTGGGGTCGAGGGTGTTCAGGGCTATTGCGTTGTGATGGGCGCATTCCATCACCCTTGAAAACTGGAAGTCGAGGTTGAGGGTCTTCAGGAGTGGAGGTACTTCAAATCCGTGTATGGGGGTAAAGTCTTGCCGGATCTGTTGGAGTCGTCGATGCCGGTGGAGATCACGCCAGGCGCCGATGTCCATCAGGAGGTCATAGGTTAACGCGTACCCACTGCGAAATTCGTGGGCAAGGTCATCATGAGGGCCGCGGAATTGCAGAGCGAGTTTGAGTAGTTGGGCTTTCTCATCTTTGGAGAAAATGTCAGTGACGAAGTGGAGCAAAATCCGGTATGGCGCATGGGTCACTCGATAGAGAAGGGTGGTAAGAATCTCCTGTTCGAGAGAATGTGGTGGCAGTAGCGTAACCCGCGGGGTCTTTGGCCACCGAGCAGGATTGTGGAGGCCTGTGTAGTGTTTCAGGAGATCAGCCACAGCTTCACGGAGGGCTGGAAGCGTCTGGGTTTCGTATGATGAGGGAGTGCAGTGTTTGGCTAACATGGGCGCGATGGCGCCAGTGAAGGCGGGTTGTCCGGTCAATGCGCTCCAGGTGTGATCGGCCTGTTCAGCGCACATGGCGCGAAGACGGTCACCAATCCATCGCAGTTCTTCTATGGGACTAGCTTTGAGCCGGCGAATCTGACGTTCAAGCACGCGGATGGTTATGATTTGTCCAAGGTTGGTATGGCCGGCTAAGGGGAGGAAATAGCGGAGCACATCGAAGGTCCGCGCATTCATGATGCGGGCGTAGGCTTCGGGTGAAAGTGAGTCTGGACGAGGCGTGCGTTGACAGAGCGCGTTGTAGACGGGTTCTTGAAATCGTGTGTAGGCCCGCTTGAGTAATGCAATCGTCCGATGGAATAGCGGTTCGTGTGGATGCCCTTGTAGTGGGACGGGCGTGACATAGCTGTCTTGCGTTAGGTCTTGGTAACGAGAGCTTTTCTCTTGCCCCTGCCACATTTGATCGTTCAGGACTTCAATTGCGGCCAAGTGGCTGCAACGGGAGATATTCGTTGTGATGACCCCGAGGTCGCTGAGGCTTGAGTGACCGTATGAAAAATAGAAAGTCTCAAAGAATTTCGAGGGATCGTGCTCCGCAACCCATTTCATGTTTTCGCGTAAGGATTCCGGCGATCGTGAAAACCGGCCGAGCGCAAAGGCAGAGGCCTCGGCTGGCATTGGATCGCTCGTGTAGATGTCTGGACGAGAGGGGGTGGAATGTTGCTCCATGGTATGCCTTTCAGTAGCGATAGTAAGGTCTGAGCGGTCCACTCTGTCTATTACGTTCCAGTCATGGCTGTGGGGTATTTCCGCAGAATCTGGTTTCTGGTTATTTCAGCCGTTAGCGGGCGATTTTGTACGCCAGCAGGTCTTTGATGGGAACGGAAGTGGTGGAGATATGGGTTGAGCTGTGTCGGGGGATGGCATTCCACCAAACGTTGGATTTATCTAGGAAGAGCTGGGGGCAATCAACACTTTGAACGGTTTTCAAGTTGGGCATGGGGGTGAAATGGATGCGGTAGGACCCTGGGTCAGGAAGATCAGCGTCGTCGAAGTAGGTACTGGCATCACCGTAGGACAGGAAGAGGCACCAGGGTTCTCGTAAGATTATTTCATCTAGGGTGGTGAGCTGCTGACTGAGTTGGCGAAAGGCCCGTTGCCCCTTGCGAAGGGTCGTTTTTAAATAGGGAGTAATCTCAACAATCCCCAGATCGCAATCACCATTGAAGTTTTCATCGGATGAGTGAGTGTTGAGGAGCAGAAACGCCATAGGAGTGATCCTCTTTTCTGTAACCGTCAGGGTCGAACGTACTTGGGAGAGTTCATTGCCAGCATGACGGTTATGCTGTGTTTTCAGCTTGTGTAGGTGGTTTCGGAGCTTCCCATCCCTGAGATTTCAGATGCTCTTGAATGAGCAATTCCGGAATACAGTGGTGGATGGTCCCGCGATAGACGCAGAGAGCTCCCCCGCTAAAACTGTCTAGCACGGGTCGATTACAACTATGCGCCCACGTGAGGATCCATGGAGTTGTGAGTTGGAACTCGCGTTGAAATGTAGCGATTAGATCGGCAAGTACGTCTGGATCACCGTGGTTTTCGGCGTAAACCCAAATGTGGCGTTCTGCTGGTTGATCTTCGTATTCGCAGATTTCATCAGCTGCCAAGGTTTTGAGTAGCCAGTCTCGCTGGGACTCATTGGCATACGGGATTGCAGTGGAAAAGAGGGTGACATAGTCGGCCATGGGAGCTGCTCCTCTTGGTGATGATGCGTGTTATTCGTCCAGCTGCATGCTGTCGACGAGGGTGGTATCAAACATCCATGGACTGGTTTGGAGGTCCGAAATGATTTGGATGGTTAAGTCATAAATATTGTGGAGCACGAGAGCCCGTCGAAGACCGGGGGAGTCGATATAATGAGCTAAATCGCCGACATTTAAACCTTGTTGGCTCTTGGCCCAGGCCCGCCGGCCGTTCTGGGTGGTGCGTACCCAGGTGGTAACGGCGGTGATTAGTATGTTGAGAAACTTTCTGGTCTGGATCAGATCAGGATCTGCCACTTGAGCCTTCACAATGGCGAAGGTCTGTTCTTCAATAGAGAGACGTGGGACGATGAACTGGACAGGATAGAGTCGAAGTCGTGAACGCATGCGGACCTCGCGATTAGATGGTGGGGGGGTACAGGTGATGTCAGGCTACGGGCGTTGAAGGGGTGGCTGGTCCGTCTGTGGGTTGGGTTGAGAGGGTGTGGATGTCAGCTTCGATAGCAAGAATGCCGTCTTCAAGATGAGATTTGAGGAAATTCGTCCGTCTGATGAGGAGGGGCAGTTGGTCGAGTTTCGGCTGCTTTTCGACGGCCTGACTGATCAGTTTGAGTTCGTCGAGTGCGTCTTGGAGACTTGAGGGCACTGTCGTGACGGTGTTGAGTGTGAGACTGTCGAGATCCATGGTCTTGCTCCTTAATCGTGACGATCGAGACAAGTACGTCGTGTCGTGGGAAGTGGATGACGATCGGTTGATGACGACTGATGGTCGTGGGGTCGTGGACAACGGTGCCGGCCGCAGTGGTGACGTACACAAACCCCATCGTGGCGAGTCGATCGGGGTGCAGGGCATCAAGTTGCGTGACAGTCTGCTGGGTGGTGTGTCGGGCATCTTCGAGTGTCCGTTGGCAATAGTGCTGAATCTGTCTAATCAGCGGTTGGACTTCGAGGCGAACTCTGTTCGGACCGGTATGGAGTATGCGGGCATGAATATGGGCGGAGAGGTTCGTGATACGTTGCCGGGTGCACTGAAGGATGAATGTGCTGTGGGTATGAAGAATCGCGATCGTTAGTGCGGAGACGTCTTTACCTGTGAGTCGAAGCTGTTCCAAGCTGCAACTCACGATGGGAGCTGCGAGTTGCTGCACGATGGATCGAGCGTGGGCTAGCGTCAGGGCGGCTCTTGTCGTGATGTGGTGAGTGAGTGTGGTCGCTGTGGTTAAGAGACTGGTGACGGTTTCTACGATGTATGTGGCGGCGGCGGTCGGTGTTTCGAGAGCGCGGTAGGCGACCCGGTCGCATAGTGACTGATCCGTAGAGTGTCCTAAGCCTGTGATGACGGGATAAGGACAGTGGGCCAGGGCATGAACTACGGGATATTGGTCAAAGGCATGGAGGTCGATGTCACTGCCTCCGCCTCGTGCCAGAATCACGACGTCGAACTTGGTGTGGCGTGCGCTGATTTGCGCGAAGGCATTTACGATAGAGGATGCGGCATGGATCCCTTGGACGGAGACGTGGAAGAGAGTGAGTCTGAAGGCGTACCCGGATTTCCGTAATATGGAGAGGATATCTTCACAGGCGGCCGATTCTTGTTTCGTAATGAGGGCCACGCGAAGACAGGGAATAGACCATGGCCGTGATTGATTTCGGGTCAGGAGCTGCTCGGATTCTAGTCGACGGAGCGTTTGTTCTTTGTCACGTTGTTTCAACCCCATCATTCCAATGTTGTTGAGTTTATGAATGCGGAGGTAGACCTTTCCTTGCTTGCTCCAAAAGTCGATGCTGGCTTCGAGATACACCTCGACTGGGTTGCTCCGGTCGCAGAGATCGATCCCGAACGTGCGGGCATTGTGGATGAGAGTCTCGATGACCGGTCGGTCCCAAATGAAACCGGGGATACTGATATCAGAACGGGTGCAGTCTGCTAGGGTGACGGCGAAAAACCCGCTGGCGCCGTTACGGGGTTGCGGGTGAATCCACTGACAATGAATGAGGAAGGGACCTTGGGCTTTTAGTGGGTGGAGTTGGGTCGCGATGCGCGTGAGGATGTGTTGGATAGAAACGGATGTATCCATAGAGATGTGGCGTACGCATGCGGTTCAGATGTTGGGAACGAGGGCGCTAGTGCGCGAAACGGATCGCCTTAGAAGTAGGGTTCCGTGTGACGGAATTTAACGGCTGGCTTTGTTGTCCTGACGCTGCTCCCCCGCTCGTGTGGACGAGGGAGCAGTGGGACGGAGAACAACGTGGATAGGATTACAGCAAACTAGGCTGCGACTTCTTCTGGATCTAGCTCGTTGTCGTCATGCTCGGGCACAGGAGCCCCGTGGCTTGCCCCCTCGCCACTGGGTTGGTCTGGACTGGAGTCCCGCGTCGTGTTGGGCAGGAATGTGACGGTTTGTGCCACGATTTCGTGCTTACTGCGCTTCTGACCGTCTTCAGTTTCCCATCGTCGCTGTTGTAGCCGGCCTTCGACTACGACTGCGCTACCTTTCTTCAGGTATTGGCCGCAATGCTCGGCTTGCTTGCCGAACACGACATTGTCCACGAATGTCACTTCCTCTTTCAGCTCGTCGTCTTGTTTGAAACGCCGGCTGACTGCAAGGCCGAATGAAGCCACAGGAGTGCCTTTTGGGGTAAACCGCAGCTCGGGGTTTCTGGTGAGTCGGCCCATAAGGATCACTTTATTGAATCCGGACATGATAACTCCTTGTGTGAGGATGGGTGAAGGAATAGAGATGCAGGACGATGTTGAGTTGCTACGGAACGTCTTCTTGGTAGAGCGGCTTGCCCGAGAATCTAGTGGTGAGCGGAGGGTAGATAGGCCTAATAACAGGCGTCGATTGCCTTTTGTCGATCATTACACAGTGACGGTGAGGTTGAGGGGAGGGGTACTGGATCTATGTAGTTGTAGAAAGAACCTGGAGTATGTGTGGGACGTTTCCAGTTGCCCATCATGATGGCATCGCTAATGTTGCGTGTGGCTTGCCACTCATCATAACAAGCCGGTGGGTCATAGGTTTTGGCACAAACGTTATGGATGCGTGGAGGGGTCCACGCGAGCTGTTGGAACATGAAGAGTGGGACAAAGAAGGTTGTCGGATCCACATCTTTATGATACTGCGCCGGACTTCTTTGAGCAAGTCGGGGTCGGCTCGCATTGGAGGAGATCGTAATGTGGGACACTGAGTTGGCTTCGGGGTGGGGTGGGGCCTGCCAACCGGATCTGACCGGGTTTGACCACATGAATGATGAGGGGGCCCCGCACGGGTGAGGAAAAGACCGCACAGGGGATACTCTTGAACCGACGCTCACGGTATAGAAAGATTCGTGTGGCGGTTCGTTGGTTTCGAATCTTGACGCGGTATTGTTGTCCAGAGCGAAGGTTCTTGATGGCGCTTGGTGACATGGTTGGTCCTTGGGTATCTGATGTGGAGATAATGGTTAGGCGACAGCCGCAAGCGAGGGGGGATAATTCGCTTGAACCACTGCTTGAGCGACTTGAGGGGAGACGGAGTTTCCGATTTTATGGACTTGATTGGTTTTTGATCCGGTTAGGACGTAGTCTTCAGGAAATCCTTGGCAGCGAGCGAGTTCCCGTGGCGTGAGCATCCGCATCCCAATATCCACTAGAAGATAGAGGGTGCCGGCGTAGGTGAAGGTGACGACCGGGGACTCGAAGCCTGGGTGTTGAAGGTGAGGGATATCCTCTCCAAGAAATTGCTTGAGGTAGCTATAAATTAGCCCGACATGGTTCCCTCCTGCAGCGATCGTCCGGAGTGGTTCATCGACCCCGGACCACTGTTTCGCTCCATGATTAAAATGAATGAGGTTGGCCGTGACGAGCTGAGTTTGGGTGCCTCGTCCGGTGACTGTTGGGAGAGGGGACGTGATCGGAGCCCCGACGACCCCACCAAAGTGCTTCACTAAGTAGGCGGAGATCAGTGCCGTATGGCCTGAGGCAGAGGACGTCGGAGCAGGGAGATCTGTGCGTTGGCCAATGCTTTCACCATAGTAGCGGTGGAGGAACGTTGCAACGTGGGCAGAATGATCTGAATTGATTGGTCCCGTTCCTATTGGTTCAAAAAGGGGGATTTGCGTGGATGATGCAGCGAGGAATGTGGGGGTGACGAGCCCATGCGCGTCTCGTGAGGCGGTAAGGGTACACATCGGTTGGTCGACGCGTTGGCCTCGGAAATGGTCGCCACCATGATTACAGCGGACGAGATAGGGGGTCGTGAGTGTGGAGTTGGGCTGAGCAGTATGTGCCGGGGCTTCGACAAGATAGGGGTTGGGGTTGTCAAGGACGTAGCGTTTGATGCCCATCGCGATCCGTCGGAGTGTTGCCTCGACCAACGGCTTCCGTCTTGAAAAGATAGAGGGGCAGGGGAGCGACCAGTCGAGACATTCGGCGGCTGTCCTCCAGGGGAGGAGACCGTGTTTGGCGTGGTGTTTTGGGTCCCCATGGGTGGGAGTGGGCCATCGAATCGGATGTCCGTCTCGCCGCGCGACAATGAATAATCGCCGCCGCCTGGTGGCAGCCCCAAACGACGCGGCATCTAAGATGCGCCAGTCGACGTCGTAGCCGAGGTTGCGGAGTCTGCCGATAAATCGTTTAAAGGTGATCCCCTTTTTCGAGGGATCCGGCACCATCTCTTGAGTTTCGCGGACCCGTGTCGAGTGGCACGCGGGACATTTCGTTGTCCACCGTTGACGAATGAGTTGGGACTCCAACCCTTTCCAATGACAGGAGGGACAGCGCCATCGAGGAATTAGTGGCCCGGCAGTAATCAGCTCACTCACGTTTTCCGCTAGGATTACTGTCGGTTGGGCGGTGGCGGCAAATTTGGCGATCGTCCAGATGAGTCCTCGAATATTCTTCTTAACTGGCTGAGAACCCTTGGCACGTGAGAAATGTCGGCAGTCAGGACTTGACCAAAGGAGTCCGATCGGTCGGTCTTGAGTGAGTGCGCGTGGATTTATGCTCCAGATGTCTTCGGTGAGATGTCGCGTGGTGGGGTGATTGGTACGATGCATGAAGATCGCGGCAGGATCATGATTGATGGCTACATCTGGATGTCGTCCGAGAGCCCAGGTGATCCCCAGGGATGCCCCGCCGCCGCCGGCGAAGCTGTCGACGATCAAGTCTTGCATGATTGATGGATCCGTGGTGTTAGACGTTGGCGTGGGGAAGAATTTCGACGCGGGTAATTCCCTGTCGTTGACGCCGTTTCAGGCGATTCTCCAGGAATGCAGTGGTGAACTGCTGTGTGCTGTGTGTTTCTCCGGCCAGGCGAGACTTTTCGGTCGCTTGCCACAAGAAATGGCAGAAGTCCCATCGTATCGTTTCATCCGCGAGGCTGGCGATATGGCGTAAGAGTGATTGCACGTGACTGTCTGATTCGTCCTTACTGATGAGCCAGCCTTCCCCACTGCCGTTCCACCACCGCAAGGCTACCTGTTTTCGTTCTTGGTGGATAAAGATGTCATAGCGGTAGGAATTACCGGTCCAGAGTGTGGAAGGCCCCCAGCTGCAGGGTCGGCCTGGGCCAAACCGAGCGGAGGCGAGATGGTGCCATTCAGCGGTGACAATTTCCATTAACTGTGGGGTGTTGCCGTACTCCGGCGCGATCATGCGCCCGTGCTCGACAGGACGTAGATGTGGGTTGGGTGTAGCGGTCCATGTCATAATTGAGACCTCGTGGTAATTCGGACATGTTGTTGTGGTTGGGAATGAGTTAACCGTTTTTGTGTTGTTCGGCGCGCCGCAGTTGTGGATGAGTGCTGGTGAGTCAGGATCTTCTGACGTTTAGTCTGTCTGTAGAGTTCGGAAATGGCATCCACGGCATCAGAACCTTGGATCGGCTGATCGTGTTCGAGCTCGTAGTGGAAGCGATTCAGAAATTCTCGTAGCAGTGTGGTTGCTGGACAGGGTTGTGGTGTGGCAATCCTTTGACCGGCTGTATGTGTGCGTGGCATGGTGCATCCTTTAGTAGCGAGGTTGTCATGGATAAGTGGGAGTCGCAGACTCAGGAAGAGGAAGAGACGTATCGTCTGAAGCTCTTACATCAAGCGCGACGAGGGAATCCCAAGGCGAGTCAGGAGCTTTGGCGTCTTTACGGAGTACGAGTCTGGTCTGAGCGGGAGCGAGCCCTACTGATCTACGAGAACCCTAAGTATAAAGCTCCGAAGGGACCCCGTCAGAAGGTCGCCCCATCATCTCTCGTTCGTCGCCCGAAAACTACGCGTTAGGGGACGGTGGGGATAGAACTGGAGAGGCCAGATCTTGTGGAATCTGGTCCGGTTGATTGAGCCGGGCCAACCAAGCCATTAGAGACCGGTAGACTTGGTCAGGGCTTTGGAGCGGAGCGTCTGGAATGATGCCATCCGTCACCGCATCGGCCAATGTGCGCTTAAAGGTGATGCGTTCCCATTTGCTGCGATCGTACGACCATTCGGTGTTCTTGATCCGAGCAATTGCAAACAGTAGATAGACATCGACGTGAGAGTGCGATTGTCCTTGTCTGAACAAACGTCCGACAAGCTGCTTAAAGCCTGAGTCCGACCAGGGTAGCGTGAGACAGATCAGTCGATGACAGACGTGCTGAAGACCATCGACTCCAACCCCGGCGACATCGGAAATAATTAGGACGTCAATCGTATTGTTCAAGAACTCACGAAGGCCTGTTTTATCCTGTCCAGTGAAGCACCCCACCTTCCAGCCGTTATTGTGAATGGCCCGAGCGAGTGGTTCGACAATCCCGTCGATCATCGACGTGTAAATAATGGTGTTGGGTTCAAGGAGAGTGAGTAAGTCAGGGAGGCGAACCTGGAGGAGGAGTTGTTCTAATTGTGAAATGCCGGCGCGTTTCGGTAAAGCCAGGAGTTTTGGGATCCAGGCGGTGCAATCGATGGTCAAGTGATGTTCCCGATATTGCATTGCATATTGGGGGACCCATCGAAAACCGGTTCGGATCAGTTCCTGGTGCATCCGCATCGCATTGGCAACTGTTGGGGCTGTGTTCAGGTGTTGGAGGGACCGGCCTGTGACAAGCTCCAGGGTGCTTCTGGCTTCCTCTAAGTCGTTGATCACGGGGGTGGCGGTCATGGCCAAGAGATGAAGGTGTGGGTTCTGTTCCAAGGCGCGTGTGGCCAGCAGATTGAGTCGTTGCCGTCGAAGTGAGAGATCTTGTGGACGTCGAACTTTCGCTAAATGCTGCTCGTCGATGCAGAGGCAGTTGATCGTCTGGCTGGTTTGGAGAAACTGTTCAATCTCCTGCTCAGCGTTCGGCTGTTGGAGTAATTCGTAATGGAGAATGAGGTAGCGTGGGAGATTGGACGACGTCCACCGGGGAGTTAGTGTTTTGGTTTGGATGTCTGAATGAGGAAAGGCGTTCTGGATGGTTTCGACCCAATTAGGAATTACGTTGTTGGGAGTGAGGATAATCGTGGTGTGGGCATTGACGACTTGGCTGGCCAGCAGTGCGGCAAGAGTTTTCCCAGATCCAGTCCCACAGAAATTCCCGATCCGGCGCCGGTCACGGAGCCGAACGGCAATGAGTCGTTGCATCAGATTTGGTGGTTGGGGTTGACCGTCGATCGTGAAGTGGTAGTCGTCTGGAAGCGCCAGGGTTGTGGCCAAGTGGTATTCTTCCAAGAACTGTTCTTTGATGCGTGTCGCATAGCCCGACGTTGGGGCGTGTTCTAATGACTGTAGGGTGTCGTCGTGGTCGTCAAAGGTCGCGCGCCAGAGTTTTTGGACGCCACTTTCAATTAAAAAGGCGATCGCGTGCTCATCTTGAATGGGCGCGATGACGTCAAATGCGCTGAGGCTCGGAAGGGGCGCGAGTCGGGGAAGTCCCTGTTCGTCACGTGGCAAGCCCTGTTGCTGTAATTGACGAATGGTGGCCTTGGCTGAAGCTTGTCCCGTCGCGAATGCTTTAAGGGCTGTGTGGGAAGGTGAATCTTGAAGCAGAGCCTCGGTCAGGACTCGGGTCTCTCCGGTGGTGTTAAAGAGTCCGGCTTGTTGAGCTAATAAAAATCGTTCAGGTGGAGTCAGTTGATCGAGATGGGGCAAGAGCGCTTCAACAAAGAGTCGAAGATTGGCGATCGTCCAGCCATATCGGCATGTCGGACAGGGGTTCCCTTCCTGGGCATGAGCGAGGTACTCAGTGATGGCAGCGCGCCAGAGATGGCCCGGGTGAAGTTGACAGGTCCACAGGATGACGGCGTGGCTGGAGGGGCTGATCTGGTGAGGGGACAAGGGGGCATTAGCAGTGGGATGCCAGGCCTGGATGAGGTCTGGATAGAGGGTGGCTAGCGAGCCTGGGGATAAGGATGTAGCCTGGCGACTGAGGGTGCAGTGCGGACACTTATCGTCGTGGATCCGTTGCTGAATACTGGCTTGCCATACATGAGAGCGTTGATGCCGGCAACGCCAAAAGTGGAGTTGTCTATGAATGGATGACGAAAGCTCGCTGGTGAGCGGTGGGTTTTGTTCGAGTATCCATTCAAACTGTAAGTGGGGTGGCAGTATTGTTTCGATCGTCTTCATGTTCCCTAGCGTGAGGCACCTTCTTTGGTATTACGCTCCGGGAAAAGGAGATTCCGCCTAGACGGAATCGAGGTGATGGATCAATGGGGAGGGGTGTGGGCTGGTAAGGGGATGCCCATCCAGTTGTGAATCAGCCAGTCGATTTCTGCTGCGAGGGCGGCCGCTCTGGTTGGGAAGGGTCCGAGTGTTGGCCCATGAGAGGGTGTGAGGTCTGCGCTCCATTGGCCATCAGGAGTGGGCTCGACATGGGAGGCGCGCCGGATTGTTGTGGACCCGAGCGCGCAGAGGGGCTGGAGCGTGTCGGTATAGATAAACTGAATGTGGCCGTCCCGTGTGATCTTAATGCGAGATGGTGTCATGGTGGGTGACCTGGGCCTCAACGAATTCTGGTTTGAGAGATTCTTGGGCGACTGGGCCGAGCGCTTCTTGCAGGGTTTTGGTGATGGTGCTGCAGGAGGGGCCCTGTCCTCCTACGACATCGATCGTGACGGCGCCGGCGGGACTGATGCGTACACGGATGGTCGTCATGCTTATGCTCCAATCTGCCCGAGTTCGAGCTCAATAGATCCGTCAGCCAGCTGTGTTTGACTCAGGACACAGTGATTCATCTCGGCTAACTGACCGAGCGTAACCTCCAGGGCATAGGCTTGTCGTAGACGCTCGCCTTCTTCGCCGATCTTGTCGGTGAGCCCATATCCTCCTCGATAATAATCCCAGTGCAAGGCGTAGCCTGGTTGACCGTCACGTCTGGTGACGATGCCAATTTCATAGGCTGTGTCGTTGTTGGGGATCCGGAGGGCGTGTTCACATTGTCCCATCTCCTCTTTCGTGAATCCGATTGGGAGGGGATGATCGCCGACCGAATACCCATACCAGCGATAGGTTCGTTGGTTGGCAACGAATGCTAGCCCTAGCCGCTCAGCGGCGCGTTGGAGGGCGTTGAGATCACGAATGAGGAGGTTGGTGATTTCTACAGTATGAGACATGGGCACTCCTAGGTGGATGGTAGCGGTGAATGCAAGGCATTCCATAGGATCAACGGTGATGGGTAGGCGTCGTTCACATTTTCTTTCGCCTGGTCGAAATCCTTCATGGTCCATGGGGCCCCATGGAGGATTTGATCAGCGCACTGCTGGAAGAAGAGAGGAGAGGGATTGTCAACGCGTATAGCACGTTGCTCGATGGTGTCTTCGTTGAAAAAATGGATTGTGAGAAAGGGTTGTTCTTGTAACAGATGAATTACGCGTAATCCGTCCTGGCTCTGGTTGTGTCCATTGATCCACGATTCAAAGATAATTTCGGTGTGCTGGAGGCGAATGAGAAAGACGATGACGAGGACGGTCTTGACCTGAAGTGCGCCAAGTCGAAATTCAATGCGCGGGGAGGGTCCAAGTGTGTTGATAGTTGAGTGATCGGTCTTCACGAGCCAGGAGACGGATTGTGGGTGATCAGGCCGATCGTCAATGAGATAGAGAGCGAGAGGGCTTGGGGTGCGTGCGAGTAATTCGCGATACGTGAGAATAGGATCACCGGTGCCGTTGGGATCCATGGGGCCTCTTGCGTGATGGTTGACGCTGTTCGCGTCGGGCTTGAGTGAGTAGGGTTTTCCAGTCTGCAATTTCTTCAGAATGGTAGTTGGAATTGTCTTTGTGATCGAGGTCAGACTCTCGGTCAACAATGCGTTGGAGGGTGGCGATGAGAGCCTTGGCTGTTTGAGCGGTCAGTGTCATAGATCACCGAGTTGCTTGTTTAGGAGCTGAGCCAGCGGATCCGGATTTCCGGTGGCGCTTGGATGGTTGAGTCGGTGCAACTTGGACTGTAGTGAGAGACTCATAGGTGAAGCGTCCTCCACAATTGACACAGCGAACAGGTTCTGTTTCGCCGAACGTGGGAGCTAAGAGGCCCCGGCAGCGAGGGCAGCGTATAGTGATCATGCAATTCTCCTCGAGGAAAAACGGCGACAGGATCGATCTCACTCTATGATGATATGTAGCGGCGGTGTCCGTAGGCCCGCACCGGAGCTCGCAAGTGTGGGGAGGCTAAGTGACGGTGACGACGTGTTGAATGCGCTCCCAGAGCGCGGAGTATCGTTGGGTACGGTGTTGGTGCCGGAGGCGGGTGATCCGGGTCCGGTCATGTAGACTCCAGCATCGCGTGAGTCGGTCGAGGGTATGGTCGACAAGTGAGGGTGAGGGTCTGGATGGGGAACGCCGAGCGCGGAATGGTGGTTCTAATCGCATAGTGAGAGGGCTCCTGATTGATGTGAATAGTTGCGGATACAAAGGAACTGGTTGATGGAGTTCCGGCGACGAGGTCTAGGGAGAATCAGTAGAGCGTGTAAATCGCAGCCCGTGAGAGGAAATGAATACTACAGAAAGCTTACGGGCCGGCTATTTGTGGGTACGGGAACTGAATAGACGGGTGGTGAGTAGCCGCGTAGTCACTGCGGCGGGGAAAAGTGGAAACGGCCCTGTTCATAATCTCGGCAGAGATTCATGACGTTGGTAAACTGATAATCGATCATTGAGGGTTCCAATTCACCTTCACCGGTATTGAGCAGCATGGTGGCTGGTTCCCGGTAACTAAATCCGTCGAATCCCCCGCGTTTGAAGATGACCGACACTCCTGGTTGTTGGGGATGGAGTTGGGATGCGTAGGTCTCATATACAAGGCCCAACTCTCCCGCCTGACAGATTGCTGTGGTCACACGGGCGAGTACCCGTCATCCAACCTTCAGCGTGCTGAACTTGGAAAGGGTCTCATGACTCATGCGTGCTTCCGTTTGTGGGATGGGTTGTTGGCGGGAGTGCCTCTTCGTCACGTGCGTTAGGATCAGATCCTTGCCGCGATGTAGATCTACTGGAACGACGTTGCCGGATACAGGATTATTTCTTGCCGAGAATGGCGTCCTTAGCAGCTTTGACGATTCGGAACTTCACGACCCGCTTGGCCGGGATCTTGATCTCTTCACCGGTTTGAGGATTGCGGCCAATGCGAGCCTTTCGGTTGGCCAACTTGAGCTTGCCGATACCGGGTAGGGTGAAGACATTCTTGGCTTCGCGATAGGCGAGGGCAGCGAGATCGTCGAGTAGTGCTACGGTGGCTTTTTTGGTGAGCCCGGATTTTCCAGCGAGATGTTCGGCGATCTGCGACTTGGTCATGGACTTGGCCATTGCATGCTCCTTCTAAAAAAGTGATTGTTGCTTGTAACGAGACGGAGGGAGGTTGTCAAGTGGACTGTGACCGGAAATCAGGTGCTTGTTGGGTGTTCTGCTCGCCAAGGAGCTCGTAAAACCACGATAAGGACTAGAATCCAACAGAGTCCAGCAAACGACCATCGTAGGAAAGGGGCTTGCCAACGAAGCAGACCCAAAACACTGCTGAGTCCTGCAGTCGCAAATAAAGTGATTACAAATATTGTGTTCCTTCGGCTGCGAAATGTCCAAGCGATGGCTGCTCGTAAATCTGATCGTCGAACAGTTTGGGGGACGTTTGGGTCATTCATGGCTTGGAGCTCTCAACATCAAGCTCGATCGCACAGCCTAAGCACCGCGGTGGCATGCCGGGCACTATGGCAATCTTCCCAACTGTGAGACAAGATGGACACTGTAGATTTTCAGCGATACCACATAAGGTGGCCGGTACCTGGATGGTGAATCGCCGTCCACCTGCATGGTGCCGAGATCCTTCTGGCCGCGTGTGGCTCTGCATGATCATCATTCTTTCTGATGTTTCAATAGATCAGTTGATCGCTACCCGCTCTATTTTGATTCCCCACACCCACCAGTTCTGTCCCCAGGCATCTGCTCCATAGATGGAGTCCCAGAGTGCGCGAAAGCATCCTTGCACACTAATTGCTCCATTGACTTTTTTGCCGTCTTGGATGCGATCACCAGTATAGGGGATTCCTTCTGCTATGGCGTCTTCTTCGCTGATACTCTGTATTTGCTCGCCCCACACGGAAAGGATTTTTACAAATGACCTAGCGGCCCATTGGGGCATAAAGAGTCCTGATCGTCGGAACCAGCCCACTTTGCGCCGGTCAGTGCAGACATGTGGCGGAGGATTGTTGGCGTAACAGGCACCTTTGCTCCGATCGGCGATGAAGTGATATTGGGGTTTTTGGGACTTGGTGGCTTTACTCCGTATCCATCGGCCGTAGAGGTAGTGGGCTTCTCGGATATAGCGGATCTCGCCGACACGGAATGGGCAAGGGACCTCCACGGCACCTTCATCGGGATATTCTTCCAAGGATACAAGCAACCCGGTGTAGCGATAGGGCACTCCGTTATCATCCTGTCGTTGGATATTTGTGACCCACTCGAAGGTCAATGGACTTGGGTCATTCGCGTCGCCTGCCAAATCTTTGATGAGTGATAAGGCGGAATCTTTCATTGGCCGCCGCGTCTGCGTTTTGATTCGGACATAGATTAACTGTCCGTTATTTGGGGTCATGAGGAAGGAATTCATACTGTCACCTTAAGGGGCTCATGCGGATGTCGTAACCGTTGTCGTATTGGGTGAAGACTGGATTGATGTGGTGAAAGGTCTTTCGCTCAATCCATCGTGAGTGATCGCGTGGTAGTCGCGTGTGTGTTGAGGGTTAATTAATTTGCTAGTGGTCCAGTCTGTGTTGAGATTCATCTGATTGGCACGTAAGTCTGAGTCGTCCTGTATGCGTACTTCGATGGCTATCTGGGCAAGAACGAGAAAGATATACAGTGTGACAACGATGCCGTAGCTGGCTACGAGTGTGATCAGGATAGTTTCGAACCACATCAACGATTCCCCACTGATCTTCGATGCGGCGTTCTGATTCTGTGAACTTATTGAGTCTTAAAGGGTTTGTGGATTCAAGGATCCGATAATCTCAGCAATCACAGCGTCATAGCGAGTTGGTTGACCTGCTTCCGTGGCTTTGCCGCGCTCGAAGTAATAGCGATGGCCAGCAATTTCGATGATCCGTTCTGGACTCACGGGTACTAAATAATAGAACAGCTGCTGGGTTTTTGGTCCGTTCGTGACAGGGAGCTCGTAGACTGCGTGCCCACGGATCGTCGTGCTGAATTCCGGCTTGAAGAATAGTTGGTTAAATTTGGCACGCTCACCAGTCAGGACGTCAACGGTAATGGTCGGGAACGATCCGATCGAAATGGGGTCTTTAGTGGCGTGGAAGCGGCGTTCAGTAAGCACAATGACGTTTGGTAACACGGCTCGAATGCCGGGTTGCAAGTGTGGAGTGTCCTGAAATCGTGTCACGCTAAAGTTTGGGGGAAGACGAAAGGACAAACCTGTAGCTGCATCGGTGTAAAGCTGTCCCTCACCAGCGGGGAGTGCAATAGGGTGTATGACCAACAGACTGAGGACGGCGCCGGCGATGAGTAATGCGCGGATCATTGTGGGTCTCCTTCGATGTGGGGCATGGCAGGGATCTGTTCTCCGTATTGGTGGCGGAGGAGCCATTCGTCCAAGATCGTGAGCCGCGCGGCTTCATACTGCGGGAAGCGGTCTTTGACGAACCGGATACCTTCTTGGGCATCGACTGATTGCTTGGCTCGATCAATGATCCAGCGGATTTGGTCAGGGGTTAAGCTTGCGGCAAAGCTCTCACGGCGGAGGGCGTGCCGTTGTTCATGGAACTGGCGAAGGCGCGTGATCTCGTCTTGTAAGGCGATTTGAGCGGATGGCTCTTGAAGAGTCGTGGGGGGGCCCGTTTCTAGAAGAGGTTCGGAGGGGCGCTCTCGCCGATGTGTCACTACAGCCTCAAGGGTGGGATGATCGAAACGCAGTTGATAGATCGTACCGGAGAAAGACTGGGACAGTACGCTAATGAGTCCATTACGGAGGAGTCGAGGTAAGGCCCCGCGACGGATATGCTCAGTGCTGATCCCTGTTCCGGCATGGATTCGTTGGTAGCTTAAGGGAATGGTCAGATGTGGGTGTTGGGAGTCTCTGTGTTGGTTCAGAAAAACCAAGAGCGCCAGCTGCTTAGGGTGGAGCGGTTGAGTGGCGGAGAGTGCATTGAGGAGATTAGGTGATATCGCATTGAGCTGTACCCACAACGGAATTCCTGGAGTGTGGCGGTCAGTGGTGTTACCGGCGGGCTGGGTCTGCATGGTTCAGTTACCGGATCTATGACAGAGCTGTCATAAAACGTTACGAGCGGACTATAGCGAAGGGAGTTTACGAATTGCAAGAGGGGGTGTAACGAATTATGACTAAATAGTCATGCCTGCTCCAGAGTTTCGGGAGAGGGCGCGGATTGTTCGCCGGATTGCGGCGCAGGTTGGGCATGTGGCAGGGGCTCGTTTCCGAGTTCGAGCATTAATACGAGCTTGGTAGACGTGTTCGGTATTGCGAGGGCATTGCCACCAGACGACAACGCTAGAACCGGCGGTGAAGTGTGCTGGCTGGAGGTTCTTATTGCGAGTGGCGTGCCATTCACGTGCTAGTGCGGGATTGGATTGGAGGAGGTCGATCTGGTATCGGATGCGCGGAGTGGTTTGCCGGGCTCTGTAGCCGGCACAGTAGGGACATCCGCTCCGGTGACGGTCATGGACGGTGGTATCCCAGATGTGCTCGGCGTGGACGGGGCATTGCCACCAGGCGCGGTAGCGTGACCGGAAGGTGATATCGTGCGGTGTGAGTGATCCATTTTTTGTAGGATGCCAGGTCGCAGCAATTACAGGGGATTTGGCGGCAAGGGTCCGTTCATGGAATGCCGTCTTATGATGGGACCCCAGGGCCAGTTGGCAACGACGGCAGCCGCTCTGTTTTCTATAGCGGGATTTGATGGAGGCTTGCCACACGTGAGCGGGAAAACGGGGGCATTGCCACCAGATCGGCTGAGTAGAGGCGGTAGTGAATTGGTCCAACATCAGCACGCCGTTGAGGGTGGGGTGCCATTCCGCGGCCAATTCAGGTAAGCGATCGCTAAGGGTAAGGTGTCGGGTATGGGGGCGTGGTCGTTTCATCGCGTTAGGCGGACTGTTGTATTGAGGCAACGTGTGCGATCGCGCTCGTGTTTGAGTGAGATGGGGTCCGGGGCGGGATGGGTGCATAGGCGATGTTGGGTTCCCCAATAAGCTCTCGGATCTGAGCAAGGCACGCTGGACTAGGATCGATCCGGATCGCTGGGAGAATCATGGTGCAGGTTTCCCATCCCTGGGGGAGGATAAAGCGGAGTGACACATGACTCTCTCCGGGATGCGTCATCAAGACTTGGTGAAGGGTCTGGAGGGATTCTCGAGACGTGGTGTCGAGAGGGATTGTGAGCTTGAGATGTTGCCGGAGCTGCTGGTATATGGCGGGAAGGTCTTCCACTTCACTCCCAAGAATCTTTGGGCCTTTCTCCGAGGTCTCGAGCACGCCAGTCACGCGGACGAGATGATCTTGTCCAAGAAGGGCCTTAGCTAGAAGGAAGAGATCGGGGAAGATGACGACCTCGACTGACCCGGTGAGGTCCTCCAGGGTAAGGATCCCCATGGTGTCGCCTTTTTTAGTGGTAATGGGTTTGAGGCTGCCGACCGTGCCGCAGAGGGTGATGAGCTGCTTTTCTGGCAGATCGGGCAGGCTGCTGATTGTGGCAGTTGCAAGGAGGGAGAGTTCGTCCTGGAAGCGTTGAAGGGGATGCGCGCTGATATAGAAGCCGGTGAGTTCGCGCTCGTATTGTAGGCGGATGGATGGATCCCAGTCGTCGAGTATAGGTAAGGAGACGGCCTGGCCGGCGGCTGACGGCTCGTGATCTTCGCCGAAGATGCTGATTTGTCCGAGGCTACGCTGTTTGTGTTGCTGCTGACCGTGTTTCATGGCGTCATCGAGCACAGCCATAAGTTGCGCCCGGGTCCCCCCAGTTGAATCGAACGCCCCGACTTTAATAAAGCCTTCCAGGGCGCGTTTGTTCAGTTTCCCGTGATCGATGCGCCCGCAAAAGTCAAAGAGCGAGCGATACGGCCCGGATCTTCGACCGGCTAAGATTGCTTCCACCGCAGCCTCGCCGACATTCTTGATGGCTGCTAGTCCGAAGCGGATCTGCTTATCGACCACCGTGAAGTGCCGCTGACTGACGTTGATGTCAGGCGGGAGAATCGGGATGTGTAACGAACGGCATTCAGAGAACGACAGCATGATCTTGTCGGGATTCCCAATCTCACAGGTCATGAATGCCGCCATAAACTCGGTTGGGTAGTGCGTCTTTAGGTAGGCCGTTTGGTACGAGATCAACGCATAGGCGGCAGCGTGGCTTTTGTTGAAGCCGTAGCCCGCGAACTTTTCAATAAGGGTAAAGAGTGCATCGGCCAGTGTGGGGGGAACCTGGTTGTGACAGCAGCCGTCAATAAACTTCTTGCGGAGTTTTTCCATTTCCTCCGGCTTCTTTTTCCCCATGGCCCGGCGAAGAATATCGGCTTGTCCGAGGCTGAATCCGGCGACCTGGTGGGCGATCGCCATGACTTGTTCCTGATAGACGATGACCCCGTAGGTGCTTTTCAGAATGGGTTCTAGCGTGGGCCAGTCGTATGTGATAGGGATGCGCCCTTGTTTCCGGCCGATGAAATCGGGGATCAAGTCCATAGGGCCTGGCCGATAGAGGGCCAGGATAGCGATCAGGTCTTCGAAGGTATCGGGTCGAAGGCGCGTTAAGAGATCGCGCATGCCGGTGCTTTCTAGCTGAAACAGCCCCATGGTTTTCCCGGAGCTCAGGAGGGTAAACGTCGCCGGATCATCAAGCGGGACATGATCGATCGCGAAGGGAGCTGCTTCAGGATGCGTCTCATGGATTAATGCTTCCGCTTGCCGGATCATGGTGAGGGTTTTGAGGCCCAGAAAGTCGAATTTCACCAGCCCGATCTTCTCGACATCACCCATCGGGAATTGGGTCACGACTTCACCGTCGGAGCCGGTATAGAGCGGGACATGGTCGGTGAGGGGAGCGTCAGAGATGACCAGGCCTGCGGCATGAGTGGAAGCATGTCGGGCCAAGCCTTCTAAAGACTTCGCCGCTCGGAATAAGTCTTGGAATTGTGGGGTTTGGTCGACTTGTTCGCGTAAGTGGGCTTCTTGAGCGAGGGCCGTATCGAGCGTGATATTGAGCTGGGCGGGGACTAATTTCGCCAGACGATTGACGTCGGATAAGGGGATTTCCAGGACACGGCCGACATCACGGAGGGCGGCTTTTGCGCCGAGGGTGCCGAAAGTGATGATTTGCGCGACGTGGTCAGCCCCATATTTCTCGATGACGTAATTGATCACTTCCTGGCGCCGGTCCATGCAGAAATCCATATCGATATCCGGCAGGGAGACGCGATCTGGGTTGAGGAAGCGCTCAAACAGCAGGGTGTAATGGAGTGGATCGAGGTCGGTGATGCGTAACGCATAGGCGACCAGGCTGCCGGCGGCGGAGCCTCGGCCTGGGCCAACGGGAATCTTTCGTGATCGGGCAAATCGAATAATATCCCAGACAATCAAGAAGTACCCGGCAAAGCCCATCGTGCAAATCGTGAGTAGTTCTTCACGCAATCGCAGATCATAGGTCGCTGTGGGGATTGTGGAGGGCCGTTCCGCCAAGCGTTGTTGGAGGCCCGCGAGGGCAAGCTCTTCAAGGTACTGCTCTTTGGTTTTTCCAGCTGGAACGGTGTATTGAGGGAGAAACGTGCGATTGAATGTGAGCGTGAGGGCACAGGCGTCTGCAATACGTACGGTGTTTGTGATGGCTTCCGGCAATTCATGGAATGCCAGGGCCATTTCTTCACTCGATTTGACGTAGAGTTGATTCGTATTGAATCGGAATCGCTTGGGGTCATGGATTGTCGTGCCTGTTTGGAGGCAGAGGAGTAATTCGTGGGGATGGGCGTCGGCCGCCGTGAGGTAGTGGCAGTCATTGGTGGCGACCAGGGGGACCCCAAGTTGTCGATGGAGGTCGACTAATCCTCGGTTCGTGATGAGTTGTTCCTCGAGGCCATTCGCTTGCAGCTCGAGAAAGAATCGGTCGGGACCAAAGATCTCCAGAAATTCTTGAGCGACCGTGGCCGCGCCGGCCGTGTTGCCTTCTCCGAGGAGATACGGGATTTCTCCGGTGAGACAGCCTGAGAGCGCGATTAGTCCATCCGCATGTTGTCGAAGCAGGGCTTTATCGATCCGAGGTTTGTAGTAGAACCCATCCAAGTAGCCCTGGCTGACCAGTTTGATGAGATTGCGATAGCCCGTTTCGTTCTGTGCCAGGAGAATGAGGTGATAGTAGTCATTTTGTGGCAGTGTCCGATCTTTGACGAGACGGCTGCCGGGGGCCATATACACCTCACAGCCAATAATCGGTTTCACCCCTGCAGCGGTGGCTTTGGAGTAAAACTCGATCGCGCCAAAGAGATTCCCGTGGTCGGTGATGGCGACGGCCGACTGATTGAGCCGGGAGACGTGTGTTAGGAGGGGCTCAATTTGATTGGCGCCGTCCAATAAGCTGAACTGTGTGTGTAAGTGGAGATGGGCAAAGGGGGGCATAGTTCCGAGGAGATCCTTTCCGCTAGGTGACCAGTATCTGATGCGTCTAGTTATTCTTCTATTACGCTCTTGGGGTATGACAATCCGATGAGGCGGAATATGAGTATAGGCCAAGGGGTCTACAGCGCCACTCACCATTCATCATGGAATCAGCTGACTCGTGATCACTTCGCCGCGGGAACTACCTGGTGAAGGTTGTCACGATGGGCGTCAGGGTTCCCTATCGAGCGTGAATTTTAGTTGGTCGGATGAGGGTGAAGTGTGTATTTCTATGGCCAAGGTGGGTGAGCTGGTATGGCTTAAACTGGCTCTAGCCAATGGTTTTGCCGTAAGTGGCTTGAACATTAGAATTGCATGGTGGTGCCCGTTTCCCAATAAATCCAATGTGTTATGCGAGTGTCTGGGCGGGTGCACTTTTACCTACGGTGAATATCGAGACACTGGCGCAGATGTGAGTCGCCTGAATACGTGGGTTAATAAAAAATAATACGCGAATCGGCGCAAATGGCTGATTTTAGCCACTTTGCCGGGTTATGATTGGCCTCCTTGTCGGCAGTATTATTAAGTTTTGAGGCTTACCATGAACGTGGCATCCATGGGTAAAGCAGAATTTTGGCGCGTGTGCGATGTGATGGCCGAGTTTAATGTGGTGCAGAATAACAATGAATTTCTTTCGGTGATGGGATCTCTGCGGGGACTGGTCCCTTTTGAATTTGGTGCAATGGGGGTATTTGAATCGCCCACCTGTGCTGTGCTGGGAGTGAAGTGTTCCACGTATCATCCAGAACTCGACGGGATGTATCGGACCAACGGGTTTAAATACGATCCTGCGGTCACACGGTTGTGGGGCACAGAGAGATCCTTAACCTTCAGTGTGGATCAGCCATATACACAGCCTAAGGTCATTGAGGATGTGAAGAAAGACTTTGGGGTCAGGACGTGCCTTTCCATGGGAGTGCGGGGTGAAGGGAATACCCATACCTATTTTGCGTGCAGCAATTTTGCCGTGAAGGATCAACCACGGCTTCGACTGATCACGGAAATGGTCGGGCCCCATATGCACTTAGCGGTCATTCGATGTCTACAAAGCGATACCTCAAATGGGGAGATGAAAGTTGTGGAGCTGACTGAGATAGAGGTGGAGCTCATGAAGTGGATGTCGGATGGGAAAACGAATTGGGAAATTGGGATGGTGTTAAACTTGGCGGAACGGACGGTTCGTTATCATCTCTCGAATTTGTTTCAGAAGCTCGGAGTTGGGTCACGGACGCAAGCGGCGGCACTCTATATGTCGTCAAAACCTGGAATGACTCAGCGGACTATCTTGGTGCATGCCGATCGTGCAATCCATCCCTAGGGGGTTGTGAACCTATCCAAGCGAATAGGTGCCGCGAGATTGAAACATGTCACACGAGCGTCGCGTGCTTATAACAGGCGTGGGCGTGGTCTCTCCATTGGGCAATTCCTTGTCCGATTTTTGGTTGGGGGTGTGTTCGGGGCGTGTTGGATTTCGCGTACAGGATGTGGATCCCCTCGACTATTTTCTCTTTGAACCATCCGATCGCATAACTCGCCGAGGGCTGATGCTGGTTGTCGCGGCGTTGCATGCCGTGCGAGATGCGGGACTTCAGAGTCCGCTCCCTAAAACGACGATGGTGTCCGTTGGAAGTGCCTGTGGTTTTGAAAACGGGGCACTGCATGGGGAAGTGTGCCCTAGACCTGCGCCGCCGCGAGAAGTCGTCATAGAAATGTTATATGGGGTCGATTTCCCAGGGGTCATAAGGCAGACATTGGGGGTGTCTGGCCCGACGGTATTGCATTGTGATGGGAGTGCGGCCGGCGCGGCCGCGTTAGGCCGGGCTGGAGATTTAATTCGACAAGGGGTGTTTGACGTCGCGTTGGTGGTTGGCGTCGATGTCCTACACACGGAAGCGGATGCACCGCTTGCGAACAAGATGGCGCTTGAGTGGAGTGGACCATTTTGTTCGTCGAGCGGAGGATTCATTGCGTCGGAAGGCGCAGGGTGTGTGATCTTAGAATCGGCCGCGCATGCTGAACGTCGAGGAGTGAGGGCCTATGGGAAATGGGAAGGATGGGGTGGGGCTCAAAGTGATCAAAACCATACGGTCCGTGGAGTCGATCTCTTTCATGCAGTCTCAGGGGCGTGCCGGAATGCCGGTTGCTCACCGTCGATGATTGATTTGGTGGTCTTAACAGGATCGGGGATTCCTGACAGTGATGCAGCGGAATTGTCGATGTTAGAGGATCTGTGGAAGGGAGAACCGAATAAGCCGGCTGTGACAACGGTGGGCGGACATTGCGGGCATGTGTTTGGCGCGACTGGTCCGATTCAAGTGATCACTGGGTTGGCGTGCTTAAGTGAATCGCGTGTTCCAGCAGTGCGGAATCGACCAGGTCGAATTGGTCTGTGGAATGACGAGAGGAAACTATCAGCCTCGCAGGGTAACATTACCCGTGCGTTAACCGTGACGACTGGGATGGGGAACCGACATGTTTCGACAGTGGTTACGAGATGGCATCACAGAAGAAAGGTGAATGATATGGTGTATGTTGAGTAATTGGGAGCGGAGGTATTCGTAGACATCAAATTAAAAGCATTGTTCATCGCTAGGGTCGCTGGTTCTTTACTCAAATCCCGCTCGGGCTCTTTACCTCCGTTACTCCTCTCCTGGTGTTCGTTCTTGTTCCTTCCAAAACCGTCTATCCTCCTCAAGGCTCTTATTCTGTACAGAATTGCACGCATTGAGTAATTCAAACAGGCCTGTGGCCACTCTGACTGAAGTTGGTGAATGTGGAGTGGCGAGGTGGCCAGTGAAATTTGTGACTTATGTTTGCGATAGTCCTGCGTAGGGGATAACGTGGACTTTTTTACGGAGGCGGGGATGTCTATTGAGCAGTCAACGTTTGACCAACATGATGCTGATGCCTATCTGAATTGGCCGTATGTGTCAGAAATATTGCATCCTGGCAGCATGACCTTGAAACAAGCGGCACAGATGGCTTTTTGTATTGTGGAATTAGGGCGAGCGAGTAAAACGTTTAGTGAATTATGCCAAGATCTCACGGCATTATTTTTCGATCATCTGCGCGATCCTGACTCACAAGATCCTGTGTTGTTGACGGCGAGAGTGTACTCGGTGTTGCCATGGAAGGATATGTCGGATGAGCGGAGGCAACGTGTCTTGAAGAATTGTCGAGGGGTAGGTGAGCCTGTAGGCGATGTGTTGGTGTGTGAACTATTAGGTAGTTGTGGTCAATACGCTGAGTGGTGCAAGACGGCATTGGCGGGTTCAGATAAATGGGCTGTGGCTGGACCTTATGGATTTGGAGAGACTCGCCCTGCGGTTCAGGCAGTGTTAGATGAAATGAGTTATGGAAATTGCTTGGGGCATGACTGGAAAGAGGGGAGTGGGGAGTCTGTTATTGATCAGTCTGTGGCGGTCAGATATTTAGCGTCGTCCGGTCACAAGTTAAAGGCGCCGTGTACTCCAGTCTTCTCTGCTCCTCAGCGATCCTTAACCGTGGGTTCGGCCGTTGGATTGGGGGCTCGGATGCCGTCCGGAGAACTTATGGTCGTGGAATTGCTCTGTACTGTGGAGTTACCTGCCCTTCAACTGGAGCATTATCGGGTATTAGCGATGAGTTTGTATGTCGCGTGTTATGCGAACAGTTCTAAAGAACGCTATCTAGTGAATGAGAGCAGCCCTGATCCTGTAGAGGAGTTCGGTAAAGTCATGGGTAGGCAACTACAAGCGTCAGGCACGGAAGAGTTACGGCATCTATTATCTCGCGTGATCATGGCGGAAGACTTGCATCGACGTCGACTTGCGTTGGATTTGCACGATGTCATGACTTCCCAAATTGGGGCTGTTGTCTTTGGCATGGGGAATTTGACGATGTATCCTCCTGTCGATCGGGTTCTCTTGTTGGCAGAAGTCACGAAGTTTCGGAATGAGTTGGAGAAATTGCTGAAGTGGATCCGGTGCATGTCGCATGAATTGTATCCGGGCATCTTAACGACATTGGGTTTAGTGCCCGCCTTAACGCATTTAGTACGCACCTGGGGTGAGCGCGTACAGATGAAGGTTGTGTCTCAGGTTATGGTGGATGAACGGCTTGATCTGGATATGATGGTGAGTGGCATGTTGTATCGGATTGTTCAAGGGTGTTTAAACAATATCGAGAAGCACGCGGCGGCGACGACAACGGAGTTTCAGCTCATGAGGGAAGCTGAAGGTCTATCTATCACGATTACTGATGATGGGAGAGGATTTTGTCCACAGACGAGTCGTCAGCGGAGTGTCGGGATTGGGTTAATGGGCATGGGTGAACGTATTGCGATCGTTCACGGTCGGCTGCAAATTGATTCAAAGGAGGGGCAGGGAACTCGTATAAGCCTTTGGGTTCCGTTGAATGGGACGACACTGAATACAGGGGCCTGTCAGTGAATCAGTGGGGCCGATAGTTGGTGTATGTCTACGGTCGAGAGTGTGACTCTTAGTTGTAGAGCATAGGTAACTGATGCTCAGCTGAAAAGGCGACGGCTTGCGTTCGGGATGTCACACCAAGTTTTGTGAAGAGTTGCTCGATATGAAATCGGACGTTCCGTTCAGGAAAGTCGATGATCTTGGCAATTTCAGCGTTAGTCTTGCCTGTTCGCATCCAGGTGAGGATGACAATCTCTTTGTAGGTTAATTGGCCGATGCGCTCTTTGATGGTGTGGGTGTCTTCTTGCGAATATTGGAGGAGACGCGGGAGGATGGCTTCCGAGAGAATGGGGAGCGCTGAAGCAACGTAGCGGGGAGTGGTCTGTTTATAGGCGTACGATAGAAAGGAAAATGCTGGGTGTCCCTTTTGGTGATGGGAGGCTGAAAATCCGTCACTCAGATTGAATTGCTGCGCCTTTTTGATGAACGCCTTGAGTTCCTCGGACCACGGTGCACACTCTGCGTAAACGGTATGCCACTGACACATGGAAGACTGTTGGCGTAATCGTTTAAGGATTGGGTCAATGTTGTGATACGCATTATGGAGATATTGTGTGACCCATTCTTCTGGATAATTGAGGTTGATAACTAGCCGGAAGGTAAACTCATTATCTACAGGATTGACTTGGGCGATCCCACACAGGCTGGGGCCCAGATCGAGTAGTTGTTGTGTTTGGAGGAGGATGAGTCGAATCTCATCACCGGAGAAAGCGCGTTGAGTTGAGTCCAAAATGTTAAAAAGGGTTGAGCGAGTATCAGGCGTGACTGTGCTTGGCAGTTCGGAAGTCGTGGCCCTCTGGTTAATCTGAAATGCCATGGTTTTGATTTGTCCCTCAGCTGCAATTTGTTTTGATATTCTATGCGGGAGATCGTTCTCTGTAATCCACTCCTGGCGTTCTCTTGCGGGATTTATATCTCTGAGGAATACTTGTATTCTAACGTGGAGATGTTGAGTCTAGTATCCCCAAAAAGGGGGATACGGATACTCCTGGGGTGAGTCTGTTAGGGAGTAGTCCCGCCATCGATGTACAAAAATGAATAGGTATTAGGGGACGATCTGGCAGGAAGCCAGTACGCTTTCTATCAAATGTGTGAGGGTGGTAGGTTTGGCTGACAGAAATAAGTAGAATATCTTATATGGGTAGCCAAAAGCGCCTTTGGCTACCCAGGTATTAAGTTATTAGACAAATACAGCCAGGTTCCCATGGTTGTCGACTCTAGTTATTTTTGGCAAGATGCGTCATAGGATCTGGCCGGCGGATCGGCCGTGGATTGGAGGAGGGATATTTTGAGCTCTGCGCCTGGTTATACGCCAGCCGAGTTGCGGTCCAAAGAAACTCAAAAGGCGTTTACGCGTTGGCTTCGCCCGAAGTCCGACAGGACGTCGAGCCAGCAACCGAAGCGGGCTAAGGGGACCGTGCTGAGCTATTGGAAGCAGTTTTTGACGTTTATCGATTGGTGGGAGAGCCGGGGGACGCCGCCGTGGACGCCCAGGCTGTTCGATCAATACCTGGGATTTTTAGGATCGCCGCAGGCGAGGAAGACCGGGAAGACCCTTTCGATTAAGACGGTGAAGCTTCGGGTTTTGGCCGTTCGTGCCTTTGCGGCATATCTGACGAGCGAGGGGGAGTGGAAGAAAAGTCCGGCGCAGTATCTCTCAGCCAGGACCCCACAGGATCCGTTACGCTCCAATCCATTTGAGGTCCCGGCGATCAAAGCCCTGTTTGGGCAATTCGATGAGTCCGAAGGGGGCTTGCGCGATCGGGCGATCGTGCTACTCCTTGCGACGATGGGGCTCCGGATTGCGGAATGCTGCCGGCTCAATTTGGGGGATTATGTGCCTGGATCCGATGAGGACGGCCATGCGGCCTGGGTTCTGCGTGTACCCAGCCGCCATTACCAGTGGGATCGGCGGAAGATGGTGGTGACGGAGGCGGTGAAGGGTGCGCTTGATCGGTATCTGGCCTGTCGGCCGGCCGGGGAGCTTGGCGAACCACTGTTCATCGTAGCGCGTGGGGAATATCAAGGCAATCGGGTGGATCCGGGTGGGGTAGGGATTCGGTTGTCACGGGCCTTTCGGGCGACGGGGCTTGCGCATCCGTCTGGGGTAGGACACAGTTTACGTCTGGCGGCCGTGCAATTTGCGATTGAGAAAGGGGCGACGAAAGCGGAAGTTAAAGCGATGCTGCGCGTGCGGGAACTGAGCAGTGTGCAAAAGCATTTTGATAAGGCTGGTTCCAAACAGCCGGTGGTGCGGGGGGCGCAGCGGTATGTGACGCAGTTGTCGGATCTGGTTTGAGGATGATTGGGTTCAGCGGACCTTTTTCTTAAATTGTCACTTCTGGTGTCCTAGCCGACCAGCTCACCGTAGCAGAGACTTTGTTTATGAAGACCAGCTACTCAGTTGTGTTTGATTTTGAGCGCGATCGTCATCTCATCGAGCAGTTGCTCGGCGAGTTTCTGTCCATTGGACGTTAGGATGGCGCGTTTCATGGATCCGTCAACGCCTCTGGGTTTTATTACTATCAAGTTTTGCTGAGCGAGCAGTCGGAGTGAGACTGTTAAGGTCGGGGCTCGAGTGTCAAGTAGGATCACCAGCTCAGATTGTCCGATGGGTTTGGGGTCGCGTTCCCAAGCTAAAAATAGAATCGCAGCTTGTAACGGGCCAAGCTTATGAGGTGCGGCAATGGCTCTGATCGTTTGTTGAATACGTCTCAGTTTATGGAATTGGCTGAGCGTGCGTATACGTTCGCGATCGCTTGGCTTGGTCTGCATGTGTGCCATAGGTAGAGCGACTCCTGTTTGAAGTAAAGGGGCGAATTGATCAAAATAACTGTCTTCACTATTGTTGATAGGAGCTTCAATGTGTGGACGCTTTACCCAAACTGCCACTCCTGAAGTGATTGCTGAACAGTTCGCCGTCGCAGATAGTCCGCTCTTTAAGCCCCGCTACAATATCGCGCCTTCTCAATCCGTTGCTGCTATTCGGATTGATCCTGACACCACCGCTCGGAAACTTGTCATGCTGCGCTGGGGGTTGATTCCTTCGTGGGCGAAAGACCCCAAGATCGGCTACCAGTGCATCAACGCCAAGGCGGAAACCGTGGCTGAGAAACCGTCGTTTCGGTCCGCTTTTAAAAAACGCCGCTGTTTAGTTGTGGCGACAGGGTTTTACGAATGGCGGGCTGATGGTCGGACCAAGCAGCCGATGTGGATAGGTCTGAAGAATAAGCGTCCGTTTGCCTTCGCAGGCCTGTGGGAGCACTGGACGCCGGCGGAGGGAGAACCTTTGGAAAGTTGTACGATTATCACCACGGAACCGAACGACCTCATGCGATCGATTCACAACCGCATGCCGGTCATTCTCTCCCCGGCCTCTTACGATCAATGGCTTGACCCAACCAACCAACCAACAGAACCACTCAAAGTCCTACTGCGACCGTATCCAAGTGATGAATTGGCAGCGTTTCCTGTGAGCACCTTGGTCAACAACCCGCGCAATGACGCTCCACAGGTCCTTGAGCCGGTCTCGGTCTAGGGAGTAGACTACCGGCCCATGAATGTTGAAACGATTTACGCACCCGACTTATCTACCAGCTACAAGCTGCCAGTGTTTCTTGGCCGACTGCCGGCGGGGTTCCCTTCTCCTGCTGACGATTACATTGAGGGCAAGCTTGACCTGAACCGGCACCTCGTCAAGCATCCGGCTGCCACGTTCTTTGTGCGGGTGTCGGGTGACTCGATGCTTGAAGCAGGCATCCATACTGGAGACATTCTGGTGGTAGATCGATCTCTTGAAGCTGTAGACGGGAATGTTATTGTGGCCGCGCTCGATGGCGAGTTGACGGTCAAGCGACTGTCCACGCGAGGAAAGAATATACGACTACTTCCCGCCAATAAGCATTACCAGCCAATTGACATCACCGAACAACAGTCATTCGAGATTTGGGGTGTTGTCACTAACGTCATTCACGCGCTGTAAGACTATGTCGTCACTAATCGCATTACTCGATTGTAATAATTTTTATGCCTCCTGCGAACGAGTGATGGACCCCAAGTTACATGGCAAGCCGGTTGTTGTCCTCTCAAATAATGATGGGTGCGTGGTGGCTCGTTCGAATGAAGCTAAGGCACTGGGCATTGGGATGGGTGTCCCAGAGTTTCAGATCCGGTCGCTTCTCCGAGCCCATGACGTCCAGGTTCTCTCCAGCAACTACGCCCTCTATGGCGATATGTCGCAGCGAGTTATGGAGACGCTCGAACAGTTCTGCCCTGATCTGGAGGTCTACTCAATCGATGAAGCTTTCTTGAGTCTGTCCGGGTTCACGTCGAGGAATCTTAGTGAGTATGCGCATAGGATTCGAGCGACCGTGAAACGCTGGACTGGCATTCCTGTTTCAGTAGGCATTGCAGAGACAAAGACTTTGGCTAAGATTGCCAACCGTGTCGCCAAGCGAACACCGGACACAGACGGAGTCTTTGATCTATTTACCTGTTCAGACCGTGAGGCACTCTTGAACAGAATTCCCGTAAATGATGTGTGGGGTATTGGCCCGAATTATGCGCGATTCCTCCAACAACATGGCATCCTGACAGCCTTGCAGCTCCGCCACGCCAATGACCAATTCATCCGAAAACATATGGGAGTCGTGGGCCTTCGGCTGGTGATGGAGTTACGCGGGGTGTCCTGCTTAGCACTCGATCAATGCCCAGCCCCGAAGCAAGGCATCACCTGCTCACGGGCGTTCGGGAAACCCGTGACCACGCTGACGGAGATGGAAGAAGCTGTCTCAAGCTATGCTGCCAGGGCTGCAGAGAAGCTACGGGCTGAAAAGCTGGCTGTGACCACCGTTACAGTTTTTCTAAAGACCAACGAGTTTAAGGACACGCCTCAATATAGCAATACTTTGACCTTTACGCTCCCTGTCGCCACGGATACCACCACGGAATTGATTCGAGCCGCGTTGCGGGGGATACAGAGAATCTATCGAGAAGGGTATCTCTACAAGAAGGCGGGAGTGATGTTTACGGGACTCGTGTCGGCAAACCAGATCCAAGGGGATCTCTTCGATAGCCAGGATCGTGCACGATCCAAACGGCTCATGGTGGCTCTAGATGCAATCAATGATCGATTTGGTGCTGACACGCTGCGCTATGCCTCAAGCGGGTTGGTAAAGTCGTGGCGTACACGGTTTCACCGACGTTCACCGGCCTACACGACGGATTGGAAAGACTTGCCGATTGTATTTACGTCTTGAGTCCGAGCTTAGCGTATCCTTTTTGCTACAACTCGTATCCATTCTAATACAAATTTTCCATCCACTATCAGTTCTTCATTCTTACTGTCCGAGGAGGTAAAACTCATTACCTCACCGATCACGCAAGCCATTAACGTTTCAGCACATTTTCACTTGCCTGGTTTACTGAGGCTTCACAACAGCGAGAACTAATTCTGTTGACGGAAGCGCGGTCGGAAGTAAATTTCTTTACAGAGGTTTGGATCGACGTATCACCCCCAGCTGGACTCCTAGGCTTGTGTCCACTTAATCAGATAGCGTACGATTATTCTATCGTATGGAGACCGAGCGACTTTAAAGGAAATGAGCGACACACAACGCCGTGCGACCAACGCAACGAGTCGAACTCGTCGTGGACCTGCTGAACAGGCTGCGGTGCAGATCCTGCGTGATGCGATCGAGGTATTTGGGACGGAATCGAAAGCACACGCCTGGCTGATACGCCCGAACCGAGCCTGTCAGAACAAGACCCCCCCTCTCATTGCTTGAAACCAAAACGGGAACCGCTCGCGTGAAACAGATCCTTGGCCGGATTGTACACGGGGTCTATAGCTGACAAGGGCCGCCTCTGTGTATGGCCACACTCACGTACGCGGTGGTCGCCGTCTCAGCCCAGATGTGATTGAATAGGTCGCTATGCTTCACTTCCTTCCTGTATTCCTCATGGTCGGTTTGGCATTGACACTGGTCGCGATCCTTGTGGAGCGAGGATTCTGGCAATCAACGTGGGTTGAGAGCACAATCCAGAGCGGACGAGACCTGCTTCTTCTCCATGGGATGGATGTTCAGCCTGATCCTTTCCACTCCGTCAATTGGCGGGTCAGCCCACGGGATGGGTTATCTTTATATGGCCGGTACCGGTAGTCTGTTGGTGCTCACAGCACTTCTACGACGATCCTCGTGGCAACCATGGACCATTGCAGTCTGGTCAGTAGGGCTCGGTCTCGTCGCGATCAACTTTCCAGCCCTTTGGTGGGAGCACTACCCCGAACACATGCGCCCGGTGTTCAGTCACGAGGAAAATCCCAGGACAGCGAGAAACATATAGAGAACGAGCCATCGGAGGTTATTCATTGATATGGATCTCACTGGCGCCGGCGAACCATCGACGTTCGTAGGTGGTCTTACACATAGGCGTTAGCGGCATACTGTTGGACCATGCGGTGGGTGTTGAAGAATGATGCGTTGAAGGCGATCGTATGCCGCATCACGTCGATCCAACGGTCCCGCGATTGGTAGTACATCGGCACAATCGTCCAACGCAGCTTCTGATACAACTCGCGCGCTTCCTCCTGCTGATCGGTTTCTTGGCTCATCGTCCGTGAGCCGATTGACCAGCCTGTGACGCCTTCGATGTGGCCTTCCAGCCACCAGCCGTCCAGGACGCTAAGACTCGGCACGCCGTTGTGCGCCGCCTTCATCCCGGACGTTCCCGACGCTTCGAGCGGCCGCTGGGGCGTGTTGAGCCACAGATCCACGCCGGCCGTCATGAGCCGGGCGAGGGTCACGTCGTAGTTGTCGAGGTAGAGAATCGTCACATCCCGGTCAAGCTGCTTGGCCGCTTGCAGGATCCGCCGGATCATGTCTTTGCCAGGCCCATCCTTGGGATGGGCTTTGCCGGCGAAAATGATCTGCAGCGCTCCTGCCTTCTTGACCACGTCGATCAATTCACGAGGCTCCGACACAATCAAGTCAGCCCGCTTGTACAAGGTCGCGCGCCGGGCGAAGCCGATTGTGAAGGCATCCAGACTCAAGCGCTGTTGCGTGCGCTGCCTCACCTCTTCGAGCAACTTGGCCTTGGCTTTGCTATGTGCATCCCAGATCTCCTGATTTGGGACACTGATCGTGTATCGAAGAGAGAACGGATCGGTTCGCCAACCCGGAACGGACCGATCGTAAAGATCCTGAAAACTCTCGCAGGTCCACGTGGCGGAATGAATCCCGTTCGTAATGGAGTCAATGGTATGACCGGGAAACATCTCCTGAGAGACTTCGCCACGCCGTTGATATAAGTACTCATGTTGAAGCCAAGGAGCGTCATGTTCAGGCGGTCCTGCCCTCCTAGCATCTGGAGCACTTCCAGTGGGAGCAGGTCTCCCATGACCTGACGAACATGGTCGTACGCGAATTGATCGTGCCCGGCAGGAACCGGCGTATGGGTGGTAAAGACACAACGCCGTCGCACCGCCGGGAAGTTCCACTCCGTGGAGCCGGCCGGAGTCGACTCGTGGAGGAGCTGGAGCGTCAAGAAGGCGGCGTGACCTTCATTCATATGGAACCGCTCCACCGCGGTATACCCGAGGGCCTGGAGCATTTGGACGCCGCCAATGCCCAGGATGATTTCTTGCGCGAGCCGGTAGCCGTCATCCCCTCCGTAGAGCCACAGGCTTAGCTCTCGATCTTGCCGGGCATTGTTCGGGTGATTGGCATCCAACAACAGCACAGGCACCCGGCCACCAGTGACACCGACGAGATCATATTGCCACGCCTGGACGATTACGGGTCCGTGCTTCGATAGTCACAGCCACCATGGCGGGGAGGAGATGCAGTCGTCCTCTCGGCTCCCACGACGCCGGCTGCTCGTGCTGGTTACCCCACTCGTCCAGCTTCTGCTCAAAATAACCGTTCCAGTATAGGAGGCTGACTCCGACGGCCGGAATTTTGAGATCGGCAAACGATCGGAGCGTATCTCCAGCCAGGACTCCCAACCCTCCGCTGTAGGTAGGCAGGGCAGGATCAAGCGCCACTTCCATCGTAAAGTACGCCACGCGCCGTGTGGCAGGGCCGACCGTGCCTGCCGACTCGATCGGTCTCAGGTATCTCTCTGAATTGGTCAGGAAAGTGCGTCGGCACAGGTCGGAACAGAAATAGAACATCCGGTCTCCATAGGTTGCAGACAAGACCTGCTCTTGGAGGACGTTCATGCCACAAACTGGATCTTTCATACGGTTTTCCCTATCTTGCGGTGCCACCACGCCAGCAGAGTACAAATTAGCGGCGGTAGCACCAGCATCTGCGCCAGCGGAGCCACCCCAATATTCAACCCCGGCACAAGAGGCATGTGCGGGCTGTAGGCCCACCACTGTGCGCCATAGATCGCAATCCACTCGACCGCGACACTGATGACCGCTCCCGACAGTAGCAGCACGGTATACCCTCGCGCTCCCGGCCGGAGATACCAGTCAGGCTGTCCGATCGCTAGCCGGCTGATCTGGAAGATCAGGAGCACCACCAGACCGTCTGCGACACTCGCCGCCGCACACATCCACCACTCAACCTCAGCCCTGTCAGGCAGGACATACAGACGGGACTGGGCCCGTTCCCACGGATAATTGACCACCACGGCAAGACCGAAGAGAACGGCGAGCCGTTGATGGAGTAAGTGGCTCCACATCACTCGGACTCCGAGGAACTCGTGCCTCCGGTGAAGTACGTGCCCAGATTCATGATGTCCGGTTTCCTCTCTCAATACCGCCCTCTCCTCCCTCCGGTTTGACGGCGCGAATGAGGACGAGCGTCCCGAACGCTGTCGTGTAGCGGCCCGTTTCCTCCACGTGAGTAAATCCCGCCTCGCGAATCAGCCCTGGCACCA